>Ga0307470_10000113_pt1 | contig 56477 bp, 58 predicted proteins | sample atmos_gasesAM3C__FD_204565 | JGI IMG/M metagenome (GOLD analysis project Ga0307470, IMG submission 204565) | Hardwood forest soil microbial communities from Morgan-Monroe State Forest, Indiana, United States - atmos_gasesAM3C_05 | ecosystem: Environmental > Terrestrial > Soil > Temperate forest... | reverse complement strand
CGAAGCCGCCGAATAGCCACAGACTACGAGGGGCATGCCGCCACGGGCATGCCCCTCATATTTGCTTGCGGATCTGGTTCGGGCTACGTTCTGCGCACCAGAGCAATGGCGCCGAGGACGGCGGCCAGCATCATGAGCATCCAGGTGCTGAGCGCGGGGATGGCGCTGCCCGGCAGGATGGGCACCGTCTTCGTGCTGCTGTTGTTCGCCGGAGTCGGGTCGGTGGCGGCGCTGCTGACCGTGGCCGTGTTCGAGAGCGTTCCCGGCGAGGCCACGGGCGGCGCGGTGATCGTCAACGTGATGGGATTGGCGGCGCCGACTGCAAGCGACGGCAGCGTGCAGGTAACCGTGCCCGCTGCAAAGTTGCAGGTCCAGCCGGTACCGGAAGCGCTGACGAAGCCAGAGCCGGCCGGCAGCGTGTCGCTGACCGAAACGCTCGGCGCTGTCCCCGGCCCGAGGTTCGAGACGGAGAGCGTGTACGTGATCGGATTGCCGCCGAAGGCCGTGGTGGTGGTCGTGTTCTTCGTGATCGAAAGATCGGCCAGGGTGCAGAAGTTCGAGATTTGGCTGAGCTCCGTGGCCGAGAGGCATTGGGTCGAGCTGGCGGGGAGCAGGGCAAGAGCAGACGACTTGGCGTTTGCCGCGGCCTTCGACGGCTGGCCGGTGGCGAAGTTCACGATCGCCTTCGTCTGGCCGGGCGCCAGCGTGATCGAGTACGACCACCACGGCTTGTCGTTTCCGTTCTGGAAAAAGATGGCGTTGACGGGAGTCGCTGCACACGAGCCCTGGATGATCTGGCCGGTACGAACATCAGACGACGTCTTGCCGGAATAGTTCTGAAAGGAGGTGATCCACGTATCGGTGGTCTGGGCCACGGCGTCACCGTTCGATGAATTGACGATGACGGTGTTGCTGTCGGAACCGAGGTTGTTCGAGGTGATCATCGTGAACGTGATCGGCGAGCCGGTGGTGTTCGTGAAGAAGTTCATCCAGCGGATGAATGTGTCGTTCGTGGGGACGAAGACTTTTCTCGTGACATGGAGCCCCCCGATTGTCTGTACCGGGTATGCCACCTGACGGTTCGTACATGTAGGGCCCGGGGGGACCGTGGCGTCGAATACTGCCGGTCCGTTCTTATTGAACATCGTAAAGTTAGCGTTTCCAGTTTGGCACGGGCCTGTGGCGTTCGTCAGACTCACGCATATCGCGCCATACCCGTCGAACTCGTCATTCAGAGTCGAATTTGTGACTCCGCCGGCGGATGTCGTAGCAGCAACGGCATGGGTGTACGACGCTTCGGAAGCCGCGCCCGATGCCGAGGATGAGGTGCTGAAGGTGATGTTGGTGTTGATGAAGTACTTGAGGCCGGCGGAGTCGATCAGTCCGATCGATCCGGTGGCCAGTCTGCCCGGATGGAGTGCGAGAGCGGAGGTCGTCCCTCCTTTGCCGTGAGCGTGTTGCCGGGCCCTCTTGGCGTCCCGCTTGGCCTGGTTCTCAGCTACCGCCGCGGCGTGTCGCGCGGCTTGGCCTGCATCCTCCGCTCCGGGATGCAACGCCGACTGACCAGCAATCAGGCGCAAGGTCGACGATCGATCGGTAACCGAGATGTCCGCGTAAAGAAACGAACAGGAAAAGAGAGCAACCGCTGCCACCACCGCCACTTGTTTCATACATCCCTCACTGCCGCGATGGTCATGATCGCGGCACCGCAAACGTTTGGAATCGCCCGCCGTTGAGTGTAAGGGATGCAACGTTCTTTGTGCTACTAAAATCAGACAGGCAGGGTCGGACTGGAGAGTCCGACCTATGTTGAACCGCTCATTCCTGACGCGTCATCCGGCGCACTCCGGCGCTCGTGGCAATGAGCGCCTCAGTGGCCTCGGTCGGGAAGAATCCGGTCTCAACGACTCCGGCCAGAGCGCGGATCTGGTCCACGATCTCGGCGATGTCGGTCTGGCCGGGAACCCGAACGTCCAGGATGAGATGTCCCTCGTCTGTGATGCGCGGCTGCCCGTCGCGAAGGCGAAGCACCGGCGTCAGGCCCATCGCGGCAAATCGCTTCTCGAGGACGTCGCGCGCGAACGGCGTCACTTCGACCGGCAATACGCCGGCGCCGAGCCGCTCGACGATCTTCGACTCATCGGCGATGACGATGAATCGTCTGGCCTGCTGCTCGACGATCTTCTCGCGCAGCAGCGCGCCGCCGCGGCCTTTGATCAGCCGGAGCCGCGCGTCGATCTCGTCGGCGCCGTCGACCGCGAGATCGAGCGGGGCAATCGCGGCGAGGTCGAATAGCGGGATGCCGAGCGACCGCGCCTGATCCTCGGTCTGCCTCGATGTGCAGGTGCAGCGGATGTCGCGCAACGCGCCGTTTGCGAGCGCCTCGCCGAGGAGGGTGACGAACTCCTTGGCCGTGCTGCCGGTGCCGAGACCGAGGGACATGCCGCTTCGGACCGATCGAAGAGCCTCACGGGCTGCTTCGATCTTCTGGTCCTGAGCGGACATGCCCCTCGAATGACTCGCGGCCTACGTTCTCCGTACCAGAGCGATGGCGCCGAGGACGGCGGCCAGCATCATGAGCATCCAGGTGCTGAGTGCGGGGATTTGACTGCCCGGGAGGATGGGCACGGTCTTCGTGCTGCTGTTGTTCGCCGGATTCGGGTCGCTGATAGCGCTGCTGACTGTGGCGGTGTTCGAGAGTGTTCCGGCCGACGCCACCGGCGGCGCGGTGATCGTCAAGGTAATCGGATTCGCGGCGCCGATTGCAAGCGACGGCAGCGTGCAGGTCACGACGCCTGCCGAAAAGCCGCAGGTCCAGCCGGTACCGGAAGCGCTGACGAAGCCAGAGCCGGCCGGCAGGGTGTCGCTGACCGAAACACTCGATGCAGTCCCCGGCCCGACGTTCGAGACGGAGAGCGTGTAGGTGATCGGATTGCCGCCGAATGCGGTGGTGGTGGTCGTGTTCTTCGTGATCGACAGATCGGCCGAGGCGACAAAGTTCACGGTCTCACTAAGCTCCGTGGGAGACATGGCTTGCTGCGCATTGGGGCCAAACGCGGCCAGGTTCGCAGCCTGGGCGTTCGCGGCGGCCTTGGTTCCCTGACCGGTGGCGAAGTTGACCACGATTTTCGTCTGCCCGGGATTCAGGGTGAGCGAGTAGAACCAGAACGGGTTGTCGTCACCGTTCACGAAATGGATACTGGCCAGAGGTGGGGCGCCCGCCCCGTTGATGATGTGACCGATGCGTGGATCAGTCGATGTGTTGCCGGAGTAGTTCTGGAAGGTCGTAACCCAAAGGTCGGTGACCTCCGCAGTGGCGTTGCCATTCGAGGAATTGACGATGATGGTGTTGGAGTCGGAGCCGAGGTTGTTCGACGTGCCCGCCGTGAAGGTGATCGGCGAGGCGGTGGTGTTGGTGAAGATGTCCATCCAGCGGATGTAGCGATCGTTGGTGGGAACGAAAACCTTGCGAGAGACGTGGAGACCGCCGATCGTCTGTGTTGGGAAGACGTACTGGCGACCCAGATAGGCCGGGGGTACCGTGGCATCAACGATAGCCGGACCGTTCTTGTTGTAGATCACGTAGTTGGCGTTGCCGGTCTGGCACGGGCCGAGAGCATTCGTAAGGCTGACGCAAAGCGAGTTGTAGCCGTCGAACATGTCGCTCGGCGACGACATGACCGTTCCGCCGGCCGACGTTGAGGCTACGATCGGTCCCTGATACGAGGCTTCCGAGGCCGCGCCCGATGCCGACGAGGATGTGCTGAAGGTGATGTTGGTGTTGATGAAATACTTGAGACCGGCGGAGTCGATCAGTCCTACCGATCCGGTGGCCAGCTTGCCCGGATGGAGTGCGAGCGCGGTCACCGTACCGCCCTTGTTGTGAGCGTGCCTGGCCCTCTTCGCGTCCCGCTTGGCCTTGTTTGCAGCTCGTAATGCCGCGCGGTCAGGAGGCGTGACCGCATCCGCCTTCGGCCGCAAGGACGATTGCTCGGCGATCGTGCGCAACGTCGACGATCGATCGGTAACCGCGATGTCCGCGTAGAGAACCGAACAGGAAAGGAGAACAACCGCCGCCACCACCGCCACTTGTTTCATAAATCCCTCGCTTCTTTTCCACGCGATCGCAACGACCGCGGAACGATTGAATGTTTTCGGCCCGGCAAGAGTTTAACCGATGGAATCGCAGGATAGCTACTAAAATTGGAAACTCAAATGATCGATCGCCGCAGACGGCGCCGCCTGATTGGTTGTGCCGTCATTATCGCACTAACACCCGTTCTGTCTATACTCTCCTGTAAGCGGCCCGAGCGCCCGAACGTTCTGATCATCACCATCGACACCCTTCGCGCCGATCACCTCGGCTGCTACGGTTTCACCCTCGCCCACACCCCCGCCATCGACAAGCTTGCCCGCGAGAGCGTGCGCTTCAGCGATGCCATCTCATCCGCGCCGATCACGATGCCGTCGCATTCGTCGATCTTTACCGGCCTTTATCCTCCGGCGCACGGGGTTCGCGACAACGGCGCCTATGCCCTCGGCGAGGGCGCGGTCACGCTGGCCGAGCGCCTTCGCGACGCCGGCTACACTACCCACGCCTTCGTCTCCGCGCTCGTGCTGAACCGCCGCTACAACCTCAATCAGGGCTTCGAGACCTACGACGACGACCTCTGGTCCGAAGCCGAGCCGAAGCTGTTCATGATCCGCGAACGGCCGGCGCCGAAGACCGCCGATCATTTCCTGCAGTGGTTCGACGGATGGAACCGCACCAGGACGAAGCCATTCTTCACCTGGGTCCACTTCTTCGATGCCCACCAGCCATACCATCCCACTCAAGATGACCTGGCGCTTGCCGTATCCCCGTACGATGCCGCCATCGCCGGCGTCGACCGTCAGGTCGGACGGATCGTGGAGACGCTCCGAAGCAAGGGCCTGCTGGACAACACGCTCCTGATCGTCACTGCCGATCACGGCGAGAGCCTCGGCGAGCACGGCGAGCAGACGCACGCCATCTTCGTCTACGACGCCACGGTCCGCGTGCCGCTGCTCATTCGTTACGCCACCTTCACGCCGGCCGTGTACGGCAACCCTGTCCGCTCAGTGGACATCATGCCGACGGTGCTCGGTATCCTCGGTCTCCCCGGCGGCGACCTGACGGACGGGCATGACCTCGGACCTGCCATTCGAGGAAAGGAACCGGCACCGCAGCTTCCGCAGTACTCGGAGTCGCTGCTTTCGGAAGTGGGCTTCGGCATGGCCCCGCTTTACGCCATTCGCGACGGCGGCTACAAATTCATCCGCGCACCGCGGCCTGAGTTGTACGACCTCCGGAACGATCCGCGCGAGCTGAATAACCTTCAGCCGCAGCTTCCGCGCGTTGCCGCGAAGCTCGACGCGGAACTGACGCAGATGATGAACGCCAGCATGCGGCACTCCGTGAAAGCGGCGGCCAGTCCGATGACGCGCGAGACCGAGGAGTCGCTCCAGGCCCTCGGCTACCTGGCGCCGCACGCGGAACGTACCGCAATGCAAGGGATGGATCCGAAAGACGCCCTGCCGCTGCACAACAAGCTGGAAGAGGCCCGCCATCTCGCGCAGCAGCGCAAGTGGGCCGCCGCCGAGGTCAAGCTGCTCGAGGTAGTGGCGGTGACGCCGCGGAACGTCTCCGCGCTCAATGTTCTCGGTCTGGTCGGAGTCAAGACCGGCGACGGCGACAAAGCCGTGAAGTACTACCAGCAGTCGCTGGCCGTCGACTCCCAGCAGTTCCGCGTGTACGGGGTTCTCGGCGCGATCTCGCTCACTCATGGAGATCTCGATCGCGCCCAGAAGTATTTTCAGGCCGCGCTTGCCGTCAACCCCCACTTCGCCGAGGCCATGGCCAACCTCGGCTTCATCGAGTCGCTTCGGGGCCACGGTCCCGCCGCCGAGCAGTGGTATCGAAAAGGGATCGCCGCCGACCCGACGTTCCCCCGCGTCTACCGGCGGCTCGGCGACCTTTACTTCGAGCGTAAGGACTGGGCCCAGGCCTACGCGAACTACAAGAAGGTCATCCAGATCGAGCCAACCGACGTTCGTGCCGTGGTGCAGGCCGGGAATTGCGCGCGCCGCCTCGGCCATAACGACGAGGCCGACGCCCTCTTCCGCCGCGGCGAAGTCCTGCGCCCCGAAGGATGGATTCCGACCTACAACCGGGCCTGCCTCATGGCCGTCGCCGGAAAGCCGCAGGAGGCGTTGACGACGCTTGAGAACCTGGCCGGCCACCACGCCGTCCCCATCGGCCTGATCGAGCGGGATACCGATCTCGCCTCGATGCGGTCACTCCCGGGTTATCCCGCGCTGAAAAAGAAACTGACGGACACGGGGGATGACGACATCGCGGATTGACCTCGCCGACTCAGGACGCTTGCAAGCGTCCTGAACTCATTCCGCTTCCGGCTCTACGCGTCCCAGCGCTTCGTCGGTTGCCAATTCCAGTTCGCCAAGCTCGTTTTCCGTCAGATTGCGGATACGGTCGAGCAGAAATGCTTTCGGAATTGCTCGCATCTGGAAAGCCAGCGCTACAGATGTCTGACTCAAACCATTCTCGCTTGCGTCGATCATCGCGGTTCCGGCGAGTTGCGCCCGATCGAGGTTCGTGGTCAGCGGGACGACGAGGACGGATTGCAGTGCTCGCGTGAGCGTGTCACTTTGCCAAATGACGACGGGCCGCCTGCCGGTCTGCTCACGCGGGCGATAGGCTCCCAAGTCTGCCCACCAGATCTCACCGCGCTTCAACGTCGGTCCTCGTGACTGAGCGTTGTTTCCCACTCAGTCAGACCTTCCTCCGTAAGCGTGTCCTCATCTGGAATGACCTTGGATAAACGGGCGAGATCCCAACGCATAGGATCCGGGCGGCGCACGACAACGATTCCTACCCGTTCGCCCGGGCGCAATGGCAGATGGCGCATCGGACGGAGCACGCCATCATTGAACTCCGCTTCGATCACAAATCAAAGGTAACACGTAAGCCTTGAAGTTTGTAGGAACGAGAGAAACCAGGCCTCACTCCGCGTCCGTCTTCCGCACCGTCACGTCGAACCGCCATTGGTGGTCCTGGTAGTAGAACGCCACCAGCGACACGAACGGTTTGTCGAGCGGTTTGTTCTGTTTGGTCTCGAACATCGGATAGAGCGGCGTCGGGCGGGAGTAGCGCCAGACCAGTTCGCCGTGTCCGGTCGTCGGCTCGGTGGGATGGCGCTGGAAGTTTCGCAGCCCGTCGTAGACCTTGTAGCAGATCAGGCCGCGGAAGACCGGTCCGCGGGCGCTGGGCGCCGTTCCCAGGATCGGAAAGCCTTTCTGGGTGGTGTGGGCTACGTACGCGGCGCCGTCAGGCGTCGGCCCTCCGGTCACGGTGATGAGGCCGGCCTTCTGCAGGTTGGCGAACGTCCGCAGCGAACGTTCGTCGAACTCGTCCTTCGGAAAGCGCGCGTTCCACCAGACCTTCTGCGGCACTTCCGCGTAGGTGGGCTCGGCCGTGAAACGGTAGTCGCGAAGGATCTGCTCCGCTTTTTCGGCGGTCAGAGGCTCGCGCTTCTGGCAGGCCAACGCCAGCAGGATCAGGAATGCAACTTGACTCGTTCGGCGGCGCATGTTGTCATCCCTCGTCTTTTCAGGGCGCAGCGAACGATACCGCGAGAATCCAATTGACCGATCGAATCCTCGACGCGCTGGCGCGCCTCTGCCTGCGACGCAACAAAGAAATCCTCATCGCCGCCCTCCTGCTGGCGATTCTGGCCGTGGCCGGAGCGACCCGGCTGTCGTTCGATCCCGATCTGCTGAACCTCATCCCGCAGCAGAACCGGCAGGTCAACGAGTTCCGCAAGGTCCTCAAAGACCTCGGCACGATCGACTACCACATCGTGGTGATGGACATGCCCAAAGGCAGGGACGTTCATGAGTACGACACGCTCATCGATGCCATCGCCGAGGGGTACCGAAAGAATCCCAGGATCGAAGACGTCACGTACAAAATACCCAATCCACTCGACTTCATCGAGATCATCCTGCCGAAGGCGCTCCTTTTCCTGACGCCCGCGGAGCTCGACGAAGTGGGCGCCAAGCTGACCGACCAGGGCATCCGCGATTCCGTGGCACGGAACCGGGCCATGCTCGAGACCCCGCAGGCATTCGCCATGAAGCCGCTCGTTCAATACGACCCCTTCAACCTGGTCTCGGTCTTCCTACGCAAGTTTCAGTCCGCCGCCGGCGGCTTCCGCATGGATACCTCCAGCGGCTACTACATGTCGTCGGATCACAGCATGCTGCTGATCCTGACCAAGCCGCGCCGGCCGGCGCAGGACGTCCCGTTCGGGAAAGCGCTGCTGAACGAAGGCTCGCTGATCGAGGCCAGCGCGTTGCGGGATTTTCAAAAGGACGCCCGGCCGGGAACGCCGCTGCCGAGGGTCTCGCACACCGGCGGCTACCAGATCGCCGTCGGAGATGCCGACCTCATTCGTCAGGACGTCATCGTCAACATCCTCTTCTCGGTCATCGGAGTGCTGGCGCTGTTCCTTTACGCCTTCCGACGTCCGGCCTCGATCGTCTACGCCGGCGCGCCGCTCGCGCTCGGCCTTCTGCTGACCTTCGGCACGGCCGGCGTGATCTACGGCAAGCTTTCCCAGGCCAGCGCCGGATTCGCGGCCTTGCTGGCAGGCCTGGGCATCGACTTCATCACCGTGCTGTACGGACGCTACGTCGACGAACGGAACCGCGGGACGTCCATGCAGGACGCCATCCGCGTGATCATGCGCTCGACGATGCCGGGCGTCTTCGTCGCGGCGATCACCACGGCCGGGACGTTCTTCGCCTTCCTGGCCACCGACTTCCGCGGCATGACGCAGCTCGGCCTTCTGACCGGCGTCGGCATCCTGCTCTTTCTTCTCTGCGTGATGTTCCTGCTCCCGGCTCTCATCGTCTTCTCCGAGCGGAAGGAATCGCGAAAGGCGCCGAAGCTCTATCTGCACTCCTTCGGCGCCGGAAAGTTGATCGACATCTCCGTGGCCCGGCCGGGCGTGACGATCGGGATCTGGATCGTCTTCATCGTCGTTTGCGGCGTTCTGGCGACGCGCGTCCGCTTCAGCGACAACATCCAGGACCTGCGCGCGAAAGGAAATCCGGGCGTCCTCAGTCAGACGCGCATCACCGAGAAATTCGGGCAGTCGTTCGATTTCATGATGTACGTCTGCGAGGGGAAGACCCTTGAGGAGGCGCTGGAGAAAACGCGCGCCGCGGCCACGGATCTCGATGGGCTCGTTGCGGACCACACCATCGCTTCCTACCAGTCCATCTCGACCTTCCTTCCGCCGGAAGTCGATCAGGAGAAGATCATCGCCCGCCTTCGTGCCGGCAGCGGGAACGAGTTCAACTTCGCGCGCATCGACCGGACGTTCCGCGCCGCCCTGGCCGAAAACGGCTTCCGCCCGGATGCCTACGACGACTATCTGAAGCTTTTCGCGCAGACGTTGCAGCCCGCGCAGCCGATCACGCTGCAGACCATCGGCAGCGAAGAGATCACCAAGCTGACGACGCGTTTCGTGAAGAAGGTCGGCACCGGCTGGATGTCGGTCATCAACGTCTACCCGGCCGGCGGGAAGTGGCCGCGCGATGTTCCGGCGAAACTGCTGGCGCTGCCTGACAGGCATCCGGGCGACGTGCTCACCGGGGTGAACCTCGTGAGCGCCACGCTACGGCAGATCGTGAAAGCGGACGCCGTGCGCTCGACGATCCTCGGCTTCATCGCCGTCCTGGTCCTGATGTTTGCCAGCTTCCGCAATCTCAAGCTGACGTTGCTGTCGTTCGTCCCCTTCGTCGCCGGCGCGGTGGGGATGCTCGGACTGATGGCGCTGCTGGGGCTGGTGTTCAACTTCATGAACATCTTCGTCGGGCTGATGATCATCGGCGTGGCCACGGATTACGCGATCTACATGCTGCAGCGCTATCGCGAAGACCCGTCCGCGTTCCGAGGCAGCGCGCATGAAACCGGCAAGGCCATCGTCATGGCGGCGCTCACGGCGATCGTCGGCTACGGCTCATTCGCCTTCTCACACTATCCGGGACTGCAATCGATTGGGTATGCTTCGACCTTCGGCATAGGCCTGAGCGGGCTGGCGGCGATCACATTGATGCCGGCAATGCTCGTGATGGGCCGGAAATCGAAGGATGAAGTCGGAAGGATGAAGGATGAATCGGCCGCAGGCTAGACTCATCGTTCAGGAGACAAGAATGCAGACAACGGCACGAACCATCCCCTCGGCACTCCTGACCCGCATCGTGCGCGGCCGTGCCGCTCTCGACGTGATGCTCGTCGTCGGTGCTTCGGCGATCATTGCCATCGCCGCGCAGATTGCCATCCCCATCCCCGGCACTCTGGTCCCCCTGACGATGGAGCCGTTGGCTGTGCTCCTGGTCGGTGTGACGCTCGGCTCCACGCGCGGTGCCGCGGCTGCTGCGCTTTTTCTGATCGAGGGCTTCAGTGGCATGCCTGTTTTCGCGCAGGGGCATGGCGGACCGTTGTGGCTGGCCGGGCCGACGGCCGGGTATCTCTTCTCGTATCCCTTCGCCGCGTTTCTGGCCGGCTGGTTCTCGGAGCGGGGCTGGGGATCGACGAGGCTCCGTGCGGTTGCCGGCATGCTGGTCGCGCTCGGTGTGATCTACCTCGGCGGCTGGTCGTGGCTGGCAGCCTTCACCAACCCGTACGCGGCGTGGCTTGGAGGCGTGCGGCCGTTCATCATGGCTGATATCGTCAAAGTCGCGATTGGTGCCTCGCTTCTGCCACAACTGCAGCGTCTGATTGCCCGGCTTTAAGCCGGCACGGCCGGCGGCGTTGGTTGCCCAAGGCTCTGCCACCAGATGCGTAGCGAATGTCCTGCCGCGCAGACTCTGGTGTAGACCTCTCACCTCGCTGGCACTTCGTTCGCAGGCAAATAAGCGTTCCCGGGAGGATATGGATGATCGACAACTTGAATCCTACCAATCAGTTTCATCCGTATCAGCGTGAGACGAGCATTCCGATGTCGCAACGTCCGCGGCGGCGGATGGGTGTGCGAGTGAAGCGGTCGTTCAACAGGGTGCGGTCGTATGTGAAGGACAATCCGACAGCCGTCCTCGGCGGTGTTGCCGCGGTCGCCATCAGCTTCGGAATGATGCGGGCGCGGAGACAGTAGCAGCCGGCGACTACTGTGAGTGATACGTGTAATCGACCTTTACCTGCGAGCTCAAGATCCTTCCCTGCACAGTCACGGTCGACTTCATCGGAATCGCGCCCTTCGTGATCGCCTGAGCGTCGATCTCGAACGCTGTTCCGTCGACCTTGCAAGTGGCCTTCATCGTTCCCTGCTCGTCGTCGGCGCTGATGTCGTCGCCGGCGTTGCGCGTCACCATCGATGCCGCTGACAGCTCGGCCGCGCTCTCGGCAATCGTCGCGGCGATGACGTGCGAGCGAAACCTTTGGGCCTCGCGCAATGCCATCGATGAGTCGATGAGCATCAACTCCATCAACGCGAAGTAGAGGATCGCCAGCACGATCGCGGTGATCAACACGTACCCGCGCTCACGCGTGCGGACGTGGAACGAAGACCTGGTCAATGGCTACCTTTCCCTCTTTGTCAACGGCCTGGATGTGTACTTCCTGTTCATCGGTGGGCTGCCCCAACACCACCATCGGCTCCACCGTGCAGATGAAGATTGGTGCCTGGCGTGCCACCCACTCCGTTGGGGGCAGGTTTGCCTTGTACACCTTTCGGTGCACCTCGCCGGGTTTACTGAGGTCCCACACCACCGTTTCGGCGGATGAGCGATCCGGGGCGATCGTGTAGACGATGAGCGAGGTGGGAGACTGGGTGTACGTATCGATGTTGTTGGGAAACGATGTGGCATCGAGAATGTCGTGACGCATCCGCGCAAGGATGCTGCCGACTTCCGGGCGGGCGAAGAAGTTGACCGGCCACTTCTTCTCATTGCGGCGCATCTCGGCGGTGAGCGTGACCAGGATGAAGAGGAAGACGCCGAAGAGCGCCATGACGACGACGATCTCCATCAGCGAGTAGCCGCGCGCGCGGCGGCGGCTCACCACAGGTTGCCCCCTCCGGTATTGGCGCGGGCGACGGCCAGGTGCGCCTCGCGGCCCGCGGCCCAGCGAATGGTCAACGTAACGTTGCGGATGTCGGCGCGCGGTGCGTCGACCTTTACCACGGTGGTGTAAGGCGCCAGCGGCGTGAGAACTGTCAGGTCGGACTGGAACGTCTGACTCGATGCCACGTCGATCTGCGCGAACGGTACGCGCCGCCATAGCTCCGCCTCGTTCGACAACGCCTGCCAGGCCAGGATCGTCTCGCTGGCCTCCCGCATCCGCTTCGTCCTCTCCGCGAACATGGCGATGGTCGTAGTGATCACGATTGCCAGGATGGCCAGCGCGACCAGTACCTCCGCCATCGAGAAGCCACGGGAGCGGCGCATAGGCTGATTCTACGCGCTGGGAGAAGGAAGCTCTTAGCTCTTAGCTGTAAGCTCTTAAAGGTTGGCCGAGAGCAGAAGCGCGGAAGCAGGCTCTGAAGTGCTAAGAGCTGACAGCTAACAGCTAAGAGCTAATATCCCGCCATGAAGCTCCGTTTTGCTCCTTCGCCCACCGGCTTTCTGCACGTCGGCGGCGCACGAACAGCCATTTTCAATCTCCTCCACGCGCGAAGGTACGGCGGCACGATGCTGCTGCGCATCGAGGACACCGACGTCGAACGCTCGCGGCAGCACCACGCGGAACAGATTGTCACCTCGTTGCGGTGGCTCGGCGTCGAGTGGGACGAGGGGCCGATCTATCAGAGCGACCGCCTCGAACGGTACCGCGATCGCGCGGAGGAGCTGGTCGATGCCGGCAAAGCCTACCGCTGCTACTGCACTGTCGAAGAGCTCGACGCCGAACGTTCCGCGGCGGAGCGGGCGGGCAAGCAGTGGAGGTACTCCGGCCGATGCCGCCATTTCGCCGCCGTGTCCGATGAACCGCACGTGATCCGCTTCGGCATGCAGCCGGGCACGATCGAGTTCCATGACCTGATTCATGGCGACGTCAAGTTCGACGGCGACCTGATCGACGACTTCGTCCTCCTCCGCTCCGACGGGCATCCGACCTACCACCTCTCCGTCGTCGTCGATGACATCGACATGGCCATTACCCATGTTGCCCGCGGCGACGACCACCTCTCGAACACGCCGAAGCACGTCGTGCTTTTTCGCGCGTTTGGTGCGACCGTGCCGTTGTTTGCGCATCTGCCGCTGATCCTCGGCAGTGACCGAAAGCGTCTCTCGAAGCGCACCGGAGCGACCTCGGCCGAGGAGTATCGCGAGATGGGCATCCTCCCGGAAGCCCTCTTCAATTTCCTGACGCTGCTGGGATGGTCGCCCGGCGAGAATCGGGAGCTCTTCACACCCGGCGAGGCCACGCAGTGGTTCGATCTCGCCGACGTCAACAAAGCGCCGGCGGTGTTCGATCCGGAGAAGCTGATCTGGATGAACGGCCAGTATCTGATGCGGATGACCGCGGAGCAGATCTACCCGCACCTGATCCCGTTCCTCGGCGAGGCGCCCCAGCCGATCGAGGAGCTGCGAGCGATCATCGAGCTTCACAAGATGCGCGTCCGGACGCTCCGCGAGCTTGCCGAGCAGATGGCCATCTACTTTATCGATGACGACGCCATCGTCTACGACGCCGATGCCGCAAAGAAGCACATCAAGGGCGATGATCTCGGAGCGCGCCTCTCGGCGCTCCACGGCGTGCTGACGACGACGGAACCGTTCGACGTCACCACCTCCGAAGCCGCGTTGCGCCGCCTCGCGGAATCGGAAGGTGTCAGCGCGGCGAAACTCATCCACCCTTTGCGCCTGGCGCTGACGGGCAAAGGGGCATCCCCTCCGATTTTCGACGTGGCGGTGGTGCTTGGGAAGGAGCGGACGCTGAGGCGGTTACTGCACCTGATCGAGCGTCTGCCGCAACTGGCGTAACGGAATCAGGCCGCGCGCGAACGCGCGAACCGGTCCTTCATCGACGCACCAACCAGCCAGGCGGCGCAGAGGCCGACCATGAGCACCGAGAGCCATTTTCCGTAGACGCCGACTGGGGAGAAGGGCTCCGTGGCGTTGTGAATGGCCTCGCTCCAGCGGCCAAGGACTGCTGCCTCGGAGAACTCGTGGATCGAATAAAAGAGAATCTGCAGCGCGAACAGCAGCAGGAACAGGCCGGTCACCTGGAAGAAGCGTTTGATGTCGATTCGATGGCCGTAGTGCGCCCACGCCCACGCCATCGCTGCCGCGGCGGCGATGCCGAGGAGTGAGCCGAGGATGAATCGGCTGTTGCGGACCTGGATCAGCATCAGGGCCGCCTCCATCCCTTCGCGCGTCACCATCAGGACCGTGAAGCCGAAGACTCCGGCTACTGCCAGGAAGCGCGAGGCAGCCGACGTGTAGACGTCCAGCCGGCGCTCCATGTCGCCCTTCATCTTTGGCGCGGTGCGCCAGACATGGACGACGAAGGAGGCCACCAGCACCGCGGCGACCACGCCGAGGATGCCTTCGATCAGCGACTGGTGTTCGCTGACGCTCATGAGCCACCAGCCGAGAGCGAAGCTGGCCGCGACCGAAGTGACGATGCCGGCATAGACGGCGGGACGCAGCGAGTCCCGGCCGGTTTTGCGGAGAAAGGCCAGGATGATGGCAACGGAGAGGAAGGCCTCGAAGCCTTCGCGAAAAACGATGATGAGGGCGGGAATCATAGGTTGGTCATTTCCGGAGCCGCATGGCCCCTTCGCCGATCGCCATGACGTGATCGGGAGAGGCAGGCTGCTCCCCTTTCCTGCGGCAGGAGTCGCAAACGCCGAGGATTTGCAGGTTGTGAAACGTCGGCGTGAATTTCTTGCGTGCGCAGATCTCGATCTGGCGTTGCTCCAGCTCGGGATCGTTGAACTCGATGACGGCGCCGCACGCGGTGCAGATGAGGTGGTCGTGGTGCGAGTCGCCGCGGACGTGCTCGTAGTGATAGTGGTCCTCGCCGAGGTGTACGCGGCGTACGAGGCCCGACTTCACCAGCAGTTCCAGCGTGCGGTAGACGGTGGCGCGGGAGATCTTGAGGCTCTTCTGCTTCATCTTGAAAAGCAGCTCGTCCGCCTCGAAGTGGTAGTGCGTCGAGAAGATCTCCCGCACCAGAGCGGTGCGCTCCCGCGTGAGCTTCTGTCCCTGGCGAGCCAGGAAGTCCTGGAAGCGGTTGATCTCCCGTTCGATGGTGGGCATGTTGATATTGAGACTAAGTCTCAGTCGATGAGAACAGTCTAGTGGTACGGATATTTCGTGTCAACAGCGGCTCTTAACCCGCGCGGCAGAAAGGATCTGACGAAGATTGGTGGCCGAGCCTTGGGCAACCAACGCCGCCGGCCGTGCCGGCCTACAACCTCGATCTGGCCGCCACCGCCGCTTCGCGGATCTGCGGCTGGTGCGGCTCGATCGACAACGAACGGTTCCAGAAGTCGAGAGCGCGGCCGTAGTCGTTCTGTCTCGCGTAGAAGAGCCCGAGGTTGTTGAGGGCCAGCGTCGATGACGGCTGCAGGCCGAGAGCGCGGACGAGCTCGGGCACGCCTTCTTCGTATCGCTGCGCGGCCAGCAGCGCGGAGCCGAGGTTGGCGGCGATGAGGTACGACTGCGGGAAGAGCCTCTTTCCCTGGTACAGCAGCACGATGGCCCGTGCGTCCATGTTGTGCTCCCTGTAGAGCGCGGCGAAGTCGATGAAGTAGCTCTCCGCATTCGGCAGTCCAAGGGCTACCGCCTTCAGGAACTGATCGTCCGCCGCCGCGAACTGCTGGCGGTCGAAGTCCGTCATGGCCTCGTTGAGGTGTGGCGTCGGACGGGCAGGGTTGATGTCGATGGCGCGATCGAAGGCGTCGACGGCCTCGCTGAGCTTTCCCTTCGCCCGAAGCTCCACGCCGAGGTTGTTGTTGTACGCGTACAGACCCCAGCGCTCCGGCGACAGCGGCGCCGATGCGCGCTGGGTGTCCCCCTCGTCTTCCAGTACCGGGGTGAGGTTGCGCGAGGGATCGTTGAGATGGCCGATGGCCTGGAGCTCTCGTGCGTAGGGACCATTGGCGACGTGTGCGGAGGTCGCCAGCGGTTTGCTGCCGACAAACTCGCCGTAGCTGACCACCCGGACGGATGTGATCGGCGCGACGTCTTTGAACGCCCACGTCGTCACATGACCCGGCATCTCCGTCGATTGCGGCAGCCCGAGGAGCGAGAGAACCGTCGGCGCGACGTCGTAAACCGACATCACATTCGCAACGCGGCTCGGCACCACATGCGGCCCGTACGCGATGAACATGCCGGGGTTTCGATGGTCGGAGAGCGCCGCGCCACCGTTCGGCATCGTGCGCGGCCTGTTCTTCCCCCAGCGGAACCCGTATGACGACATGACCATGACCGTCGTGTCGCGCGGAAGGACGCTCATCCATTCGCCGATGAGGCGGTCGACCTCGGCGTAGTAATTCGATACGGCGGGCCAGTACTTTCGGTAGCTCTGTTCGCTGATGTCTTCGCGATAGGGCGGATGGTAGGGCGCGAAGAGATGATCGACGGCATCGGTCCCCTCGTACGAGACCATCACCAGCATCGGATCTTGCCCGTGCTTTCGCTGGTCGTTGTAGAGATTGATGGCCACGCGATGGTCGTTCCACGTCTTCGCCAGGATCGAGCGGAAGATGACGATTGGATCGGAGGCGTTCTTCCCGTTGATCGCGTTGTTCCATTCCTCGACCGTGATGTTCAGGAATCGCTTCACCTGGTCGTAGCCGACCGTGTCGGCCGGAACGGTCAGCGACGCGGCGCGCTCCGCGAGGGCCGGAGGATAGACAGCGTTTGCCACCTCCTCCACCGGCGTGTCGTAGAAAACGCTGTTTGGCGCCGTCGGTGGCCATGACGTCCACCAACCGGAGACGAGCGAAGTGCGCCCGAAGGCGTCGGCGATGTCCCAAAGCGCCGGTCCGCGCCGCGAGTAGGCGTCCACTGGCGTGCCGTGGGTACGGTCGATGAAGTCGAGCACGCCGTGCCGGTCGGGCGTGAGGCCGGTGGCGACGGTCGTCCATACCATCGGCGAAACGGTCGGCTGGATCGTTTGCATGGACGCCGTCGTCCCGCCCGTCGCCAGAGCCTTGATGTTGGGGAGTCTTCCATCGTCCAGCAACTCGTGAAGCAACTCCCAATCGGCTCCGTCGAGGGCGAAGATGACGATATGCGCCGGCGTGCTGCGCGCGTCGCGCCGCAGCTCGGCGCGCTTGACCCGGAGGAGAGCGTCGCGATCGACTTCGAATCGCGCAATCTCGAACGCCGTGACTTTCAGTCCGCTGCTGGCCAGGTGGTTAGTGACGGTTTGCTGCAGTGGTGCGCGCTGGGAGTTGAATTGCGAACTGGGTGAGAGAAGGTCTTCGATTGGGATTTGCTGCGTCACCGCGGACACCGCCTCAACCACTCTGGCGCGGATCCAGGCGTTCCACCCTTCCTCGACCATCCGCCCGGCGTCCGGCAGGCGGTCGCCTGAGATGCCGAAGCGAAGCCGGTAATACACCGTCAACGGCACCCCCTCCTTCGAAGTGATGCGGATGATGCCGTCGCGCTGTGCGTAGCCGTCGCGGCGTTCGAACCGAAGCCGGAAGAACTGATGCGGCGGCAGAAAGGTGATGTTCTGCTCCACGACCCGAACCACGCCGGTGTGCTTGTCGACACCAAAGACCAGCCATCGTGATGACGGCAGGTAGAGGCTGATGAGGACATACGTCACCAGCGCGAGGCCGGTAAGGAGGATGAGCGCTTGAGTCAGACGATGCCGAGGCATTGCGGAGTGAGGTGACTATGCAGAAGGGTGGCCAGCTCTTAGCTCTTGGCTGTCGGGGATCCGCTCCTGGCGCTAAGAGCTTAGAGCTAACAGCCAAGAGCTACTTTTTCCTCTTCACCAACTGCTTCACTTCATCGTTCCCGATCGGGCTCTGGGCGGAAATGATGATGGCCGCGGTCCCCTCTGAGAAGAGAGGGATCTCGCAGCGGACGACGGCGGTACCGTCGGCGGCGGTTTTGCCGCGGAAGATGACGCGCGGCGGCTCGACGGTGGAGATCACTTTCACTTCGATCGCGGCCGCGGCGATCGGATTCTGCGAGAGGCTTTTCTTCGCCGCCACGCGCAGCTCGATGGGGGTGCCGGCGTAAAACTCGGTGCTGTTCAGCAGCGAAAGCTCCAAATGCTCACTCTCAGCCTCCGAAGCGAGGTAGTCGATGATGACCTGATCGAGCGTCCTCTCCTCGTCGATCACCAGGGGGGGCAGATCAGCCGGAGGCACAACGACCGGCGATGGCTGCGAGAGCGTCGGGCGAAAGGTTGATTTCGTAGTATCGGCCGTCGTATCGAAGCGGCCCCGCTTGATGGCCGCGATCATCGTTCGGTGTTGCTGCTCCATCAGGCTGCCGATCCACTTCTCATCGACACCCGCGCCTGCCTGCTCCGCGTACGAGGTCTTCTTCGAAGCGAGGATCTCCCCGCCGACGTAGACAAGCGACTCGATGTACGGGTTCTGGAGTCCCTTGTCCTCGGTCTGGATGTGGTAGACCTTCTCGTTGTGCTTGATGTCGGTGTTGAAGCCGGTGATCACGAGCGAGCTCCGCCGAGGCAGTGACCTGAAGCCTTGGAGTGTATCAAATGAATTTCGGGCGCATGGGGATTACCCCTCCTGCTGAAACTCGCGCACTTTCCTCCGCAACTCCGGGCTGATCGGCAACTTGGTCTGCGCCTGCCAGTCGAAGAGGACGACCACGACTTTGCCGGTTGCGGCCACCGCGCCGTTCGACCGCTTGCGTATTTCATAGACCGTGTCGAAAGACGTGGTGCGCATTTCCGTGATGCGGATGCAGATGTCGATGGGCTCCATCTCGATCTGGAGCTTGAAATCGATCTCGGCGCGCGCCACGATGAATCCGATGTCCGTCGGTATCCCCGCCGCTCCCGTGAGGGCGAACCAGAGCTGCGCCCGGGCCCATTCGAAGTAGGTGAGGTAGACGGCGTTGTTGACGTGGCCGAAGGCGTCGATGTCTCGAAAGATGACCTGCCAGGGAACGACGTACCAGCCATTTTTCCAACGGGCGCCTTCGGCGTGTTGTCGGTTGTCGGCTGCCGGTTTGCTCAGGCTCATATGCAGCATGATCGCACGGCGCGACAACGGATCACCGACAACCGACAACGCGCTAATTACTGCACGGTCGCGCTCGCAGGTGCGACCTGCGCGCCGCCTCTGGTACACGATTGCAGATACCGTCCCGGCAGAGGATGGTCGAGGTATGGCGCGATGATCTGCGATGCGGCCACGAGGCGGTTCAGATCGACCGCGGTGTCGATGCCCATCTTCTCGAGCATGTACACGAGGTCCTCGGTGGCCATGTTGCCGCTGGCGCCCGGCGCGTACGGGCACCCGCCGAGGCCGCCCGACGACGCGTCGAACGCGGCGATGCCCATCTCCAGCGCGGCCAGCGTGTTCGCCAGCGCGGTTCCGCGCGTGTCGTGAAAGTGCATGGCCAGCTTCGACGCCGGAATCACCTGCAGCAGGATGCCGATCACGCCCTGCACCTGGACGGGAGTGCCAACGCCGATGGTGTCGCCCACCGACACTTCGTAGCAGCCGAGGTCGAGAAGGCGCGCGCTGACCTCGAGCACTTTGTCCGGTTCCACGTCGCCTTCATACGGGCAGCCGAACGCGGTCGATACGTAGCCCCGCACGCGCATTCCCTCGGCGCGCGCCCGCTGCGCCACCGGCGCGTAGTTGATGAACGACTCGTCGATCGACATGTTGATGTTGCGCTTGTTGAACGTCTCGGAAGCCGCGGTGAAAATGGCGATCGACTTCACGTTCGCCTCGATGGCGCGCTCGAGCCCTTTCATGTTCGGCACGAGCACGGGATACTCAACGCCCGGGTCTTTCGGGATGTTGCGATAGACCTCCGCGGTGTCGGCCATCTGCGGGACCCACTTCGGGCTGACAAATGCGCCAGCCTCAATCGTGCGCAGGCCGGCGTCCGCGAGCGCGGTGATGTAATCGATCTTGGCCTCGGTCGGGATCGTCACTTTCTCGTTCTGCAGCCCATCGCGCGGGCCGACTTCGACGACGTGGACGTGATCGGTCGAGATTCTCATGAGAGCGTCACCAGGTCCAAACCGGGCTGCACGAGCTCCCCTTCCTTGCAGTTGATCGAAGCGACTGTGCCGTCGCGCGGCGCGGCGAGCTGATGCTCCATTTTCATGGCTTCGAGAATCAGCAACGGGGTACCTTTCGTCACCTCGTCGCCGACAGCGACGAGAATCTTCAGCACCACGCCCGGCATCGGCGCGCTCATGGAGTGATCGCGATGCTTCGCCCGTGCGCGCAACCCCTTGTCGGCGATCTCGGCGATCCAGATCTCGCCGTCATACGCAAAGCTGACCTCTGTTCCATCGACGACGAAAGGCACAAGGTGCGTGCGACCGTCGACGCGCAGTTCGGCCTCGTTGCCGCGCACTGCCACGAGCTCGATCTCGTGCTCGCCGGTGCGGAAATGACCGCCATCGCGCTCGAGGTTCAGCTCACGCGACTGGCCTGCGATCGTGATGACTTTCTCGGTCATTTTGAGTACCGCGATCCCGGCGAATCGATCATCACGCCTCTCGCGCAGAGCGGACAACTCGATTCATCGTACGTTTCCAGCGCGAGCGTCAGCAGCGATTCATACGGCGCATCGAACGGATTCTCTTTGCCGCTGCGGTTAAGGATCGATGCGAATCCGGCCACACGCCCTCCGAGGCCTTCCACGACTGCGGCAGTCTCACGCGTCGACTTGCCCGTGGTCACGACATCTTCGACGATGACGACCGGCTCGCCCGCAGCGATTCGAAACCCGCGCCGCAGGGTCATCTCGCCCTCTTTGCGCTCGGTGAACACCGACGGTACGCCCAGCGCCTCGGCTACGGTATAGCCGATGATCACGCCACCGAGAGCCGGGGCGACGATCTTCGCCGGCCGCATGTCGCCCAGCTTCGCCGCGAGCGCTTCGCCGACCGCCTTTGCGTTGCGCGGATGTTCGAGCAGCAATGCGCATTGCACGTAGCCGGGGCTGTGCAACCCGGAAGAGAGCCGAAAGTGCCCGTTCAGCAATGCGCCCGTTTCGCGAAGGAGTGCGGCAACGTCGAGCGTCATGGCCGGCGAGAATAGAATGGCGCAAGGAGTAAGCGCAAGATGGGTGAACTGACAGAGAAGATTCGCGCCGAGCTCACCGCGGCGATGAAAGCGCGCGACGCGGAGAGACTTTCCACGCTGCGCATGCTGCAGTCGTCGTTCAAGTATCAGCAGATCGAATCGGGCCATGAGCTGAGCGACGACGAGGCCATGGCTGTCATCCGCAAGGCGGTCAAGCAGCGGCTGGACTCGATCGAGCAATTCACGAAAGGCAACCGCCCGGAGCTGGCCGATAAAGAGCGGAGGGAAATGGAGTTGCTGAAGACCTGGCTTCCGCCTGAGCTGACGGACGAGGAGATCGAGGCCGGCGTCCGCGAAATCGTTGCCGCGACCGGCGCCCAGTCAAAGAAGGACATGGGCAAGGTGATGAAGGAAGCCTCGACGCGGTACAAGGGGAGGGTGGATGGGAGAAAGTTGCAGGAGATCGTGAGCCGGCTGCTGCCGTGAGGTTCGCGGTCTTGCGGTCTCGCGGTTTCGAGGTCGCGCGGTCGCGAGGCAACTTCACCCAACTTACAGACCACGAGACCGAGAAACTACGAGACCGCGAGACTGCGAGACCACATGCTCACTAACTCCGAACGCGCACGCTACGCCCGCCATCTGATCCTCCCTGAGGTCGGCGAGGCGGGGCAGGAGAAACTCAAGGCTGGGTCGGTGTTGATTGTCGGCGCGGGAGGGCTGGGCAGCCCGGTTTCTCTCTATCTCGTCGCGGCAGGTGTCGGGCGTATCGGGCTGGTCGACTTCGACGATGTCGATGCCAGCAACCTTCATCGACAGGTGCTGTATGGCACGTCGGACGTCGGCCGGCCGAAGCTGGAAGCCGCGCGCGCGCGACTGAGCGATCTCAATCCCGAGATCGCCATCGAGATGCATGGCTCGGCGCTCACCTCGGACAACGCGCTCGCCATCATTGCGAGATACGACGTCATCGTCGACGGCACCGACAACTTCTCCACCCGTTATCTGGTCAACGACGCCTGCGTGCTCCTCGGCAAGCCGAACGTCTACGGTTCGATCTTCCGATTCGACGGTCAGGCCTCCGTTTTCTCGGCGCAGGAAGGCCCCTGCTATCGCTGTCTCTACCCTGAGCCACCACCGCCGCATCTCGTCCCGTCGTGCGCGGAAGGAGGGGTCCTCGGCGTATTGCCCGGCGTCATCGGTACGATTCAGGCGACGGAAACGATCAAGCTGCTCACCGGCATCGGCGAGACGCTAGTCGGTCGCTTGCTGCTCTTCGACGCACTGCGGATGTCGTTCCGCACGTTGCGCCTGAAGCAACAGCATGATGCGCATGACGCGATCACAGGCCTCATCGACTACGACCAGTTCTGCAATCCCGCCAACCTGCACGAGGTTACGCAGCTCGCGGAAGGCGCTGTGGTCGTCGATGTGCGCGAGCCGTACGAATGGGATGCCGGGCACATCGACGGTGCGCACCTCATCCCCCTCGGCGAGCTGCCGAATCGCCTGAACGAGATCCCGCGCGACGCCGACGTCGTCTTCTATTGCCAGACCGGCGGTCGCTCCGCCCGCGCCCTCGATCTCGCGCGCGATGCCGGCCTCACGCGCGCCAAACACCTGCGGGGCGGCTATACGGGGTGGGTGCGTCGGTAGACGAAGCTACTTCCCCTTCGGTTTCCTGGCCTCTCGCATCGCCTCCGCCACCTCGATCGGGACATTCCGCTGCTCGAGGTCGATCTCGCGGATGACGATGCCGCCTTCGAATTTCCATTGGTGTTTGGGGCGGTAGACGCCGATGTCGTGGACGCGGGAGCCGGCGACAAAGCGGATGGCGCCCCGGCGGTAGTCGAAAGCACGGCCGTTGCGGGTGTGGATGGCGGCGTCGATGCGATAGGTGCCGGCGACGAGATCGAGCGCCGGCATGATGAAGCGGACGCGCCCATTTGCTTCGAGGCGCTCGGGCATCAGTCCCTCCAGGTCAGTATTCGTGCCGTACACGCAGGTGCCATCCGCGTGGTAGATGCCGATGCCGAAGACGAAGTCGTCCTGCGGAACGCGGACCGTGACGTCCATCTCGATGGCTACCGGCGTGCCGGGGCCGAGCGCCACCAGCTCATCGCCTCGGCCGTCGACGAGAGCGACGCGCGACAGCACCACCTCGCCTGAGCCCCAGCGTTCTTCCTCGACACCATCGTCGCGCGGCGGGGCTTCCACTTTTGCTTCTCCGGCGACGGCTCGCGGCGGAGCGGTCTGCGTCGACGACACGGCCTGCAGATAGGCGTCGACGACGCGCACCGGATCGCCGATGGTCTCCGGCTCGCCGTGGTCGAGCCAGAGAGCGCGGTCGCAGAGGTTACGCACCTGGTCGAGTTGGTGCGTGACAAAGACGAGCGTCACGCCGCGATACTTCATCTCCTGGATCTTGGCGATGCACTTGGCGGCGAACTCCTCGTCGCCGACGGAGAGCACCTCGTCGATGAGCAGCACGTCGGGATCGACGTGGACGGCAACGGCAAAACCGAGGCGGACGTACATGCCCGAGGAGTAGGTCTTCACCGGCTGATCGATAAAGTCGGGGATGCCGGAGAAGGCGACGATCTGGTCGAAGCGGGCGTCGATCTCTCTCCGGGAAAGGCCGAGCATGATGCCGTTGATGTAGATGTTCTCGCGTCCGGTGATCTCGGGATGGAATCCGGCGCCGAGCTCGATCAGCGCGGCCACGCGGCCGTTGACGCGCACGTTGCCGGTGGTGGGCTTGAGGATGCCGGAGATGAGCTTGAGCAGGGTCGATTTTCCCGAACCGTTGCGCCCGATGATGCCGAAGGCCTCGCCGCGGTCGACGGCGAACGAAACGTCCCGCACCGCCTCCACGCTCGTCTCCGGCGTCAGCGCCAGATCGCGCTTGAGCAGCGCGCTCTTGAGCGTGGCGAACTGCGATCCACGGCCCCAGAGGCGGTAGGACTTGGAGACGTTCGTTAAGGCGATGGAGTAGTCGGACACTTTTTAAAGTCTATCCTGAGGCGCGCAGCGCCGAAGGATCTCCGGTGGCACGCGCGCGATGAGACTACGCACCGAGGACGTACCGGAGATGCGTCGGAAGTTAGGGCGCAAAACGCCACAGACACCCCGCAGCCACCAGAGATCCTTCGGCGCTGCGCGCCTCAGGATAGAGTGTTTGCCAGCCGCGTTATATCGCCTCCGCCAACGTATCCCGTAACCTACCGAACACCGTGATCCCCATCGCCACCGACACGAGCGCGTAGGTGATCATCAGCAGCGTGTCGGCGATGCCCGGCAGATGGCCGAAGAAGAGCACGTCCTGATACGACACGACGAAGGGCGTCATCGGATTCAGGCGGAGAAGCGCGCGGAATGGACGGGAAGCGACGCGATCAATGAGGTAGAGAATTGGAGTCACGAAGAAGCCGAGCTGCATCAGGTTTGTGAGGATGTCGCGCAGATCGCGGAAAAGCACCGACGCCGAGGCCACGGTCATGGCAATCCCGGCAACGAAGAGCGTCTGCAGGATCATCAGGAACGGTACCAGCAGCATCGTGGCGCTCAGAGTGATGTCACCGTGCAGCGCGAAGGCAACTGTGGCGATGAGAAGGATAGGCATCGCCAGCGCGAAGTGCACCAGGTGCGAGGCCACGGTGACCAGCGGCAGGGCCTCGGCAGGAAACATGACCTTCTTGATCAACCCCGCATTCGATGAGATCGCCGTCGTCGACTCCAGCACCGCCGCGGCGAAAAAAGTCCACGGCAGGATTCCGGCGAAGAGAAAGAGCGGATAGGGATGGATCACGTTCGACGGAAAGAAGAAGGTGAAGACGACCGTATAGACCGTGAGCAGGAGCAGCGGATTGGCCAGCGACCAGAAGAAACCGAGGATCGAGCCGCGGTAACGCGCCTTCAGATCGCGCGCCGTGAGCGCGGCGATGAGCTGGCGATAACGGTACAGGGTGCGGAGGGAGTCCACGGGATGAGTGTATCTTGCGGCGCTTCGCTGCGTTGCGGCCCAGTTACCCGTCCTCGGTCACGATCAGCATCAGCGTCGTGCCGCCGATCTGGAACTCCGACTTGTCCTGCAGTTCTACCGGACCGGTCAGCTTCTCGCCATCGACCAGCGTGCCATTGGTCGACTTCAGATCTTCGAGGAGTACGACCTGATCGCGCACCTCGACAGCAGCGTGCTGGCGCGAGGCCTCGCCGTCATTGATCGTCAGGTCGGCGCCGGATCGTCCGATGGTGATGCGCGGTTTCTCGAAGCGATAAAGAGTGCCTGCATCAGCGCCGGCGATGATGGCCAGGGAGAGGCGCCTGCCTGTTGGGAGCTGCGCGGCGGGAATCGGACCCGTGTCTTCCTTGGGCAGCGGTGCCTGCGCCGTGGTGTCCTGCGGCAGAGGCGTTCGCGTATGCGTCTCGTCGTGACGTGCCGCGGTCGAGTCGCCGACAGAAGGTTCAGGCCTGGGAGCGAAGGCGGGGTTCTGGATCTCGAAAATGCTCGCGCACTTAGCGCACTTGATTTTTTTGGACGGCTTCCGCTCGAAGCGCTCTTCGTCGTACTGATACCGCGCGTGACAACTCGTGCACTCGATGATCAAGGGCGACCTCGATGTTCGGGAAGTGAGGCGACGATAGCAGAGCGTTCGGCCGCGTACAATCCGACGACACCGAAGCAGGCTACGAACGTGCCACAAGCTCCCGACAGAGCTTGTCGAAGGACGGACAGCGTCTGCGGCACATGATGAGGTCCATACGCGCCGTGAAACGTGGTTGATCGATCGTTTCGCTGTATTGCCCCGACTTCGTTCGCTGCTCGATCCATCCCTTTCGGCAGCGCTCCGTTTCTGGCGCGTCAGGGATTTGGCTGGGGACAATGACAAAGTCGCTCAGCGATTCGGCTGCGCCGACAAACCATGTCTCGTATTCGAGATTCGCAACTACAACACTGACGTCAACGCCCGCGTCAGAGACCATTGTTTGAACGTCTGGTGCAATCTTGCACGGCAGATCGCTGTCCGCGTCAAAGAGCACGAGAACCAGACGCCGGTCGGCGGAGCTGGACTGTAGCTTCCGTCGGCCAAGTTCGACTGCCCGGTGTATCTCAGGGCTCTTCACGATCTTCGAACGAGGGACGCGAAGTGGACGCAGAACCTCGACGTACTCTTGCTGAAGAAGTTCGGTCCAGATTCGCGTCAGCAAAATGCGAATGGACTCGACTTCGCCGTGGCCTTCGACTATCGGATAGACAGCCAGACGAGTCATTGCGCCGTCATGCCGGCCGAGAAGAGCTCCATCTGCGCCTGTTCCTCGAGGCTTTGGAGGTCAGGTGCGAGCTGATCCGTTCTCAACAGCTCTCCAGCCGAATACAGGTGCGCACGAACAACGTCCATGCTGGCCTGATCCGCGGGCGCGATCCTGGTGATTCCGTCCTCAGACACGACAACCAGCAACCCGTCGCGGTCGATGTCGACTTGATCGAGGAGATCGGCGCTGTGCGTCGTTACAATTACCTGTGTATGTTTGGTCGCTTCGCGTAGTGCGTCCATGAGGGCGCCGGCAGCGGCGGGGTGTAGCGCCGTCTCGGGCTCTTCGATACCTACGAGGCGTACGGTCTGAGCGCCATCTGTCAACTGGGTGACTGCGACAAGAGCGCCCAGAGCTCGGAGAGTGCCATCAGACATACTCGACGCATAGAAGCGCCACGGATACTTGGAGCCCTTCACTTTTTGCAGGAATTGCAATGTCTCGCGAGGGCCCAGAGACGCGCGCTCCACACTTTCGACTGCCGGAACGATCTTGCCGAGATACTCGCTGATGCGTGTGAGCGCTTCCGAAGGGTGTGCCGAAAGCCGTGCCACCACGCTTGCGATATTGCTACCGTCGTGGTGCAACAACTCACCCGCATCCGGTGCCTGCGGTTCGCGCATCGCTTCGGGGTCGAGGTTGTAGAAACCCATGGCAACGAGCGCGTCGTACGCCGGCCTGAATTCTGGCAGCCCGGCGGCGTTCACGAGAAAGAGTCGATCGTCGAGAACCGGAGGCATCGTCGCGTGACTCTCGGATGAGACGCGCCGCTCCTCGCGGCGATAGTTCGCCGTTATTGAGCCGTTCGGCGCGATTACGTTGATCTCTTCGTTCTTGACGGCAAACGAACCACCGGAGCGAGCAGCGATCTCGAAAGTGAAATCCGCCCTGTGCAGACTGGGGAGAAGAAGCTCCAAACGGATGCCGAAATTACGCGGGTGGCCAGTACTTCGGCGCCGAACGTCGTCGATCCCTCCTCGGCTTCTGATCGCATGATCCAGCGAGGTCTGCAGGGCGTCGACGACGAACTTCAACGCATCAAGGAAATTGCTCTTGCCGGAACCATTGCGACCAACGAGCACCGTGAGGGGGGCAAGGTCCACCCTGCACTTTGAAATGCTCTTGAAATTTTCGATCGCCACGCGCCGCAGAAGCGGCATCGTCGAAGTGAGCATGTGATCGATTATAGAGGGCTTCTACGCCAGTTTCGCCATGGCCTCTTCCACCTGCTCCGGTGTCGGCATGAGAGGCTCGACCACCTGGCCCTTGAACCAGTCGAACTCGCCTTTCAGCAGGTGCATGACCAGGCGGTAGGCAGCGTCGTCGTGGTCGGTGAAGAGGTTGTGGAAGTTGGCGTCGATGCGCATCCGGGCCTCGCGGCAGAAGACGTCGGCGAGGTCGACGGCGTTCTTCTTCTCGGCGCCGCCCTTCTTCGCCAGCATGGTCGCGTAGCTGATCGCGGCGGCCATGGCGAAGAGGTCGGTGCCGATATCGACGATGCGGAAGAGCACCATTTGCTTGCGCTCGAGCTTGGCCTGGAAGCGCAACATGGCGTGGAAGATCGAGCGTGATAGGTGGCGTGACTCACGCTCGATGTAGCCCATGTGTCCGGAGAGCTTTCCGAACTCGCCGAACTTGGGGAAGTGCGACCAGCCGATGTAGCGAGACGGATACCAGGCCGCGTAGTGCATGCCCGCTTTGGCCGCCGCGCTGAGCTTCTCACCCGCCGGTGTTTCGGGCTGCAGGATCTTGAAGCCGCGCTTCATGTGCGGATCGACTGCTTCGCGGGCGATGAAGAGATGCTGAATCTCGCTGGTCCCCTCGAAGATGCGGTTGATGCGCATGTCGCGCATGATCCGCTCGACCGGGTAGCCCTTTTCGCCGCGTGCCTGCAGCGACTGCGCGGTCTCGTATCCGCGTCCTCCGCGGATCTGCACGAGGTGATCGGAGATCTGCCAGGCCACCTCGGTGTTGAACAGTTTGGCCATCGCCGCCTCGAGGCGGAGGTCGACGTTGCCGCGGTCCGCCAGGCCCGACGTCAACCAGACGATCGCTTCCATCGCAAACGTGTGCGACGCAATCCAGGCGATCTTTGCCGCGATCGCCTCATGTTTGCCGATCGGCGCGCCCCACTGCACGCGCTCGTTCGACCAATCCTTGGCGATGTCGAGCATCTTCCGCCCGGCGGCGGCGCAGCCGGCTGGAATCGTCAGGCGGCCGGTGTTCAGCGTGATCAGCGCGAGCTTAAGGCCGAGGCCCTCGCCCCATAGAAGGTTCTCGTTCGGAACGAAGACATTGTCGAACTTCAGGAAACCGTTGCCGATGCCGCGCAGCCCCATGAACTGGCAGCGGTGCTCGATCGAGAAACCGGGCGAATTCGTCTCGACGATGAACGCCGTGATCTGCTTTTTCTCTTTGCCCTTGACGATCTTCGGCGCCGTCTTCGCCATCACCACGAGCAGCTCGGCCTTTGTGCCGTTGGTACACCAGAGCTTCTCGCCGTTGATGATCCAACCCTTGCCGTCCGGCGACTTGACCGCGGTCGTCTCCATCTTGGCAGGGTCCGAGCCGACGCCCGGCTCGGTCAGTGCGAATGCGGAGATCGCCCCTTTGGCCAGACGCGGGAGGTATTTCTTCTTCTGCTCTTCCGTGCCGAAGAGCTTGAGCGGTTGCGGGACGCCGATCGACTGATGGGCGGAGAGCCACGCCACGGTCGATCCGCACCACGTGGCCACGAGGCCGATGGCGCGGTTGTAGTTCGTAGCCGTGAACCCGAGGCCGCCGTATTCTTTCGGGATCTTCATCCCCCAGGCACCGAGCTGGTTGAGACCATCGAAGAGCGAATAGTCATACTCACCCTGCTCGTCGATCTTGTCGGCATCGACGTTCTCGGCGAGGAAGCGCTCCAGGCGACCGAGGAAGTCATCGGCTTCCGCTTTGTCCGCCTCCGGCTGTTCCGGGAACGGATGAATGAGATCGAGGTTCAGTTTGCCGAGGAAAAGGTCGCCGACAAACGACGGTTTCTCCCACTCGGTCTCGCGTGCACCCTCGGCGACGTCCATCGCGTCGACGGCGCCCTGTGACTTGACTTCGGCCATGGTGAAACTCCTTCGGATGGGGCTGATTACACAAATCGTTCCGCCTGCTGAGCAGCAGGTGTGCGGAAGTATGAATGAACGCTCATTCAGTTGTCAATCAGCCTCGTTCAGCCAGTGGAAAGTTGCGGATCACATACACTCTCGGTCATGAAGAATGGCCCTACGACCGATCTCGTCATCGCACCCGAGGTCGAAGCGATCGTCGAAGACCGAAGCTTGCTCAGCTCCCCGCGCCCGAGTGTCGACCGGGAGCGTTTGCAACACCACCTCCGTGAAGCGCTGAAACTTCTTCACGTCGACATGCTCGACGAGAACATCGTCGACACACCGCGACGCTGGGCGGAATCGCTCGTGACCATGACGAGCGGTTACGACTACACCGACGTGAAGAAACTGACGACGCTCTTCCGCAAGGCCTGTTCGACAACGGACGAGCAGTGCCAGAACCTGGTGGTGATCGGCGGCACGTACAAGACGCTCTGCGCGCACCACATCCTGCCGTTCTTCGGTCACTTCATCGTCGGCTACATCCCGGAGCGGATGATCATCGGCGCGTCGAAGATCCCGCGCATCGTGGAGGTTCACATGCGCCGCCTGCAGTCGCAGGAGCACCTCGCGCACGACGTGGCCGACACGATCGAGCAGATCCTGGAGCCGCGCGGCATCGCCGTCTGGATGGGCGGTGTTCACATGTGCATGGTCATGCGCGGTGTGGAGCAGGAGTCGTCGTTCATGGAGACCAACGTCCTCCGCGGCGAGTTCCGCGACGACACCAGGACGCGCGATGAGTTCATGTCGATCGTGAATCGGAGAGGGCAGAGGGAGTAGCGGGCCCAATCCCGCTACCGTACCGGCGTGAACCGCAGTCCCACCTCCCGCACGCGCGCAACATCCTCGGCGCGGGAAACCGAGAGCGGCATGGTGCTGCGGGCAGCGTCGGCCACGGCTTCGACGGTCAGGGGTTGTTTCTTCTGCAGGGAGCGATAGAGCGCGGAGATGACGGCTTGCTCGATCTCTGCGCCGCTGAAACCGTCGGTGGCGTCGGCGAGCGCGCCGAGGTCGAAGGCGTCGGGGTTCTGCTTGCGGAGGCGGAGATGGATCACGAAGATGGCCATCCGCTCCTCGCGCGTTGGGAGGTCGACGAAGAAGATCTCGTCGAAACGCCCCTTGCGCAGCAGTTCCGGAGGCACGTTCATCAGGTCGTTGGCCGCGCCGACGACGAAAACCTCGTCCTTCTTCTCCTGTAACCAGGTCAGGAACGAGCCGAAGAGGCGCTGCGAGAGGCCGCCGTCCGATTCGCCGCTGCCGCCCTGGGCAAAGACTTTCTCGATCTCGTCGATCCAGAGGATCACCGGCGCCATGGCCTCGGCGAGCGTGGTGGCCTTGCGGAAGTTCTTCTCTGATTCGCCGACATACTTCTCGTACAGCCTGCCCGCATCGAGCTTCAGTAGCGGCAACTCCCACTGCCCGGCGATGAACTTCGCGGCCAGCGATTTGCCGCATCCCTGTACGCCGACGAGCAACACGCCCTTCGGCGCGCTGAGATTGATGGCGCGCGCCTCCGGGGTGAACCCGACACGGGAGCTCTCCAGCCAGGCCTTCAGCCGCGCGAAGCCGCCGATCTCGAAGTTGTTTTCCTCGACAGGAAAGAACTCCAGGATGCCGCCCCGCTCGATCATCTCCCCCTTGCAGTGGACGATGGTTCCGATGGCAGCAGCGGACAACGTACCGTTCTCGACGATCGCCTGTGCCACGACCTGCCGGGCCTGATTGACCGTGAGCCCCTGGAGCGCCTGCACCAGCCGAAGCGCGTCGTCGCGCGAGAGATCGATCTGCACCCTCTGCCTTGCGCTGATCGAGTCGACGACGGTGCGCACGACGTCGCGCAGTTCGGTCACATCAGGCATCTCCAGCGTGAAGCGGACGGCAATCTCCTCGACGTCCTTCGGCAGATCGAGCGGATCGCCGGTCAGGACGAGCGCGGAGCGGGTCGACATCAGTTTCTGCGCCAGCTCCCGCAGGGCCCGGCCGATGTTCGGATTCTCCAGGTGCCGGGCCAGGTCCTTCATCAGATAGATCGCGTCGGTATTCTCGATCTCCTTGATGTGGTGCAGCGCGGCCAGAACATCCTGCGTACCGCTGATCGTGGCACCTCGCAGGCGGTTGAAGCCGCTCGTCAGCGACCATTCGTAAAAGGGCAGCTTTAGGTCGGTGGCCACCTCGATCAGGAGCGAACGCACCCGATCCTCTTCCACCGTCTCGACGCCGATGAGCGAGTGAAACGAGAGCACGAGGCCCTTCAGGTCGTGAACGGACGTGCGGTGGGACATGGGCGCAGTAGTCTAATGCAGGGGTCTCGCGGCCTCGCGGTTGCCGAGTTGCTGGAGAGCGGAAAAGAAAAGCGCCGCTGATCCTGAGACCAGCGGCGCCTTTCAGCGAGGAAAGGGGAGGAACGACTACCGGCTCGAGCGCCTGGACTGCCGCTCGGCCTTCCACTGCTCGACCAGTGCGCGCTGATCGGGCGTGAGAACGTTGAGGAACGCGGTGTGCTGCTGCTGGCGCGCCGCTTCGAGCTGCGGGCGGAGCGCCTCGAGTTGCGCCTTCACGTCGCTTGCGCTCGGATCATTGGCCCGCGTGAGCGAGCGGAGCTCCTGGCGCTTTGCGCGGACGTCGGCGAAGAGCTGCGCGTTCTCCTGATTCGAGGTCTGGCGCAACTGCTTGAGCTCCGCCTTCTGCGCATCGGTGAGATTGAGCTTCTGGGCGACGGCGCCTCGCAGTGCCAGACCGCGGCCATGGCCGAAACCATGCGATTGCCGGATCGCCTTGAGCTGAGCACGCTGGTCTGGTGTGAGGATGTTGAGCATCGCTTCACGGCTGGCCTTACGCGCCGCCTTGATCTGCGGCTTCATCGCCTTGAGCTGCGCCTTGACGTCGCTGGCCGTGGGATCGTTGGCCTTCTTCAGAGCACGGAACTGTTTCAGCTTGGTGCGGTAATCGACGTAGAGCTGTTTGTTCTGCGCGTGGTCCGCCGTGCGGATATCCTTCATCTGCTGCTTCTGGGCATCGGTGAGATTCAGCTCCGCGGCGAGCCGGCCGGCGCGCTGCCCGTGCGGGTGAAACGGGCCGGTTTCGGCAGTCTGGGCGAGTGCGATCGCCGACGTCGCCGCAACCATCAATGCAATGACAACCTTTTTCATGACGTTGAGTCCTCCGTGGATTGACTTCTCTCTTCACTACGACGTGGCATTTGAGACGTTGAAATAACGCCCGCCTGCTCGACTTTGAACGTAAGCTCGCTAGCTACCAATGCATCAGACTGCCTTGATCGAAAAGTGCGTACACCAATGAACAAGAAAAAGATCTTCTACGAAGCCCGCGTCTTCCTCCTGATGTTATTGGTTATCAGCTCGCTGCGTTCCGCGCTTGCCGACTGGAACGATGTACCGACCGGGTCGATGAAGCCGACCATCGAGGAGGGGGACCGCGTGGTCGTGAACAAGCTCGCCTACGACCTCAAGGTCCCGTTCACGACGATCGAGCTGATGAAGTGGAGCGATCCCAAACGAGGCGACATCGTCGTGCTTTTCTCGCCGGCGGACGAAGTGCGGCTTGTGAAACGGGTCGTGGCGTTGCCGGGTGACAAGCTCGAGATGCGGGAGAACCAGCTCCTCGTCAACGACAAGGCAGCGGTCTGGAAGCCGGTCGGGCCGCGCGAGGACGACGAGCAGGGAGAGTCATTCATCGTCGACGAGACGCTGAGCGGGAAGACGCATGAGGTGATGTTCACGCCGCAGATCCCGGCCACTCGCTCGTTCGGGCCGCTGGTCGTCCCGGCCGGCCGCTACTTCGTGATGGGCGACAACCGCGACAACAGCAATGACAGCCGCTTCATCGGGATGATCGAGCGCCGTCGCATCGTCGGCAAGGCCATGGCGGTGGCGTTCTCACTCGACCGGGCGCATTGGTACCGGCCGCGCCTGCACCGGTTCTTCAAGGGGATCGAGTAGTCAGGTAAGGCCCAGCGTTCGCTGGGCCCTACGAGGCTTACTTCGCTACGGGTGCCGGCGTTTCGACCGGCAGCTTTGCTTCGGTCCAACCGTTCCAGCCGCCGAGGAGCGCGGCTGTGTTCGTGATTCCGTGAGCATTGAGGTCCAGCACCGCACGGGCGCTTGTGTGCTCGCTCGCTCAAGCACAGTAGGTAATGATGAACATCTTCGGAGGGATCTCCCGCAGGCGGGTGAGCAGGTCGCCGAGAGGGATGTTGATCGCTCCTTTGATGTGTCCCAGCTCGTACTGATCCTTCGCTCGGACATCGACGTAAAGGCCCTTCTTCGCTTTGACAAGCTTGATCGCTTCTTCGCGGGTGATCCGGCGCGCCGACTCCAGCGGTGCCTGCGCTACCGGGATGGGCGTCGCCTGAACTGTCTGCGGCGACGGCGTGCTCCCCGGTGGCACCGCCGACTTCATCTGAGCGTGGGCCAGACCCGTTGCGAGAAAGGCGACCACGGCTGTTGCGGCTAAGACATGACGCATATGTGGCAAGCCTCCTTTGAACTCGATTTGCAAACCTGTGGAAAGCCTAGCATGTTCCCTTCACCGCAACCCTGCCCCTCAGGCTGCGTACAATTCAAGCATCATGAGAGACCACGTTCGCATTCTCGCCTGGTGCTTCATCGTTTACAGCGCCATCATCGTTCTCGTCGGCGTGGGGATCGGCAGCATCGTCCTGTTCGGTGGCGCCATCTCAGGTGACCGGGAGGCGATGCTCATCACCGGCGCGGTCGGCGCCGGTATCGCCTGCTTTCTGATCGTGCTCTCGCTTCCGGGGATGGTGGCGGGCATCGGCCTGCTGAAGATGCGGCCGTGGGCGCGCATCATCGCCATCGTCGTGGGCGTACTGCACATCCTCAGCTTCCCGCTCGGCACGGCCCTGGGCGTCTACACGCTCTGGGTGCTGCTCAATGTCGAGACCGAGGCGATGTTTCGCGGTCAGCAGGTCGCCGTAGCGTAGGCCGGCACGGCCGTCAGTAACCGACGGGACGCGTTGCCGGCGCACTGCAACACGCACGTTGTTTCGGTGGCCGGGAGTTTTTTCAGCTCGGAGAGCGTAAGCTGTCTCGGACGTTCGACCTCACCGTCGATCGTCAGCCTCCACTTCTTCGGGTCGGGCGGGCGCGGGATCCAGTGGCTGCGGACGAGGAAAACTCGTTCGTGTCACGTAATCGGTCAGCAGCTCGAGCGGCGTCTCCGCATTTACCGTTACCCATTCACTTTATCTCATAGCGAATGAACGACTTGCACAAATGGAGTAAAGAACTGGTGCAGCTTTTGCCACTGGGCGCTTCCATGAAGCCGAAACGCTGCGCCACGGACTACCCATGGATGCCCCCGCGCGACTTCCGCGAGATCTGCTCCTGCCAACGGCACGCGCGCCGCGAACGAGCGCTCTGGCGGCGGGCGCTTCGCGGTGCGAAACGGCACGGTGTGGCCCTGCTCGTCACCGTGCCTCTCGCGTTCGGCGCCATTGGCATGGATGCGATGAACATCTCCCTCCCTGCCTTCGCGCAACAGGCGATCGGGATGAGTGGGGGCAACCATCCTTTACCGATTCTCACGAAGAAGATTCGCGAAGCCTTCCGGAACCCGGAGCGGGCGACGACGACTCTCACGTTGGACGTGGCCAAAGAGGAGTTCTTCAGAACGCAGGTGCCCTACGGCTCGATCATCTACCGCGAAGCGTTGAAGAACGAGTTGCCTCCGGAGCTGATCGCCGCGGTCGTCGAGTCTGAATCCGACTTCCAACCGCGCCTTGTCTCGGAAAAGGACGCGCAGGGCTTGATGCAGCTCATCCCTGAGACGGCGCGGCTCATGGGTTGTGATGATCCATTCGATCCACACGCGAACATTGCCGCCGGCACGAAGTACCTGCACTACCTCATGAACCGCTTCGGCGATGAGCGGATCGCGTTAGCCGCCTTCAACGCCGGCGAAGGAAAGGTCGAGCGTCTCGGAGGGATACCGCAGTATCCCGAAACGCTCGACTACCTGGTTCGCGTCGCCACCCGCACGCGTACGTACCGGCAACGCGTCCAGGACCGCTACGCCACCTCGCTGAAGATGCAGGCGAGCATCATCGAGCGGTAGCGGATGTCGCCGCGGCGGCGGGCGCGTCGACCGCCACTGGCAGCGTGAAGAAAAACTTCGTCTCATTGCCCGGCTCGCTCTCCACCCACATCCGGCCGCCATGCGACTCGACGATTCCTTTTGCGATGGGTAACCCAAGGCCTGCACCGAGTCGGGCCGTGCGCTTCGCCTGCCAGTAAGGATTGAAAATATCGCCGAGGTTCTTCTTCGGGATTCCCGGACCGTTGTCGGCAACGGTAATCAGAACGCTGGCACCCTGCGACGCCGCGCGATAGGTGATCATGCCGCCCGGCGGCGTGAATTTCATGGCGTTGCCAATGAGGTTTGACAGCACCTGCAGCACGCGGTGACGATCGGCATACACCGGCGGCACGCCGTCCTCGCGTTCATACTCCAGGGTGATGGAGCTAGTGGCCGCCTGTGATCTGAACAGCTCATAAGTCTCGCCGAACAGAGATTCGATATCGAGAGGTGCCGGCTCGATCGGCAGCCGTTTGCCCCCATCGAGACGAGTGACGTCGAGGAGGTCTTCGATCAGGCGCTGCATTCGCTTCGCCGAGATGTCGATGATCTCGAGCTCCTCGCGATCCTCCGGCGCGATCCTGTCCGAGGTCTGCAGCAGCGAAGCGGCCAGCATCACCGCGTTGAGCGGGCTGCGAAGGTCGTGCGAGACGATGGCCAGCACTTCCTCGCGCGCCTGAACAGCCTGTTGTGACTCGAAATAGAGCCTGGCGTTGTCGATAGACAGAGAGCCGTGGCGGGAGAGCTCTTCGAGCAGTGAGGCGTCATCCCGTGTGAAAAACTTCGACTCCGCGGCCGCGGCCAGAATGACGCCGAGCGTCTGGCCGCGGCTGACGAGCGGCACCGCAAGCATCGAGCGTTGCTCCTTCGGTGCGACGCCGGCATACCCCAGCAGCGAAGACGAGTTGCCGATGATCCGTGTCTCCCGATCCTGAATCACGCGCGCAAGCGGCTCGGGAACGTCGTGAACAATTTCTCCGACGCTCCCCGTCATCTCGCGCTCCCGTTCCGCGTCTTGATGCGCGGCCGCGGCCCGGCGAAGCCCGCCATCGGGTTCGGCGAGATCGATCACGCAGATCTCGGCGATGTTCGGCACGATCAGCCGAGCCAGCGTGGCGATGGCGTGCTCGTAATCGAGAGATGCCGCCAGCTCCTGCCCCGCGGTCGCCAGAAACGCGGCCCGGCGCTCTTCGCGCTCCGCCGCGGCGCGTGCCCGCTGCGCATCCGCGGCGTCGTGCTCGGCCTCTTGTCTCCGCGCCACCGCTTCGCGCGCTAAAAGTCGCATCTGCCGGCCGAGACCGGCCACGAGCAACGCCGAGGTCAGCGCGAGGAGGGTGAGAATGATCTCCAGCGTCGCGCTCAACTTCTCCGCGTCACGGATCTTCGCCCGCCGGTAGTCGATCGCTTCCTGGATCGCTACCTCGAGATCAGCGGCGGCGACCAAAGCCTTGTCGTAGGACGGATGTTTTTCGAATAACTGATAAAGAAAGACATCGGCCGGTATCTGCCGCGACATGAACTCGCTCGACCCGACGTCCTGATGCCACTTGCTTGTCTCTTTGTTCAGTGACGCGAGTTTGTCTCTCACCTCGGGGCCGAGTTGTGGACCAAGCTGGCGCAGACGGGCATATTCACTGCGCTGATCGTCGATAAGCGCGTTGTATCTGTCGCGATACTGGCGCTGCCCGGTGACCTGCCAGGAGATCACCTCGTCGAGCTCCGTGGAGAGGTCGGACTCGATCTTGTTTGCAGCGAGGCGAGAGGGCTCGGCGACACCCGTGATCTCGTTACGCATCTGCGCCGTGTGCAAGCCGAATACAACCGGCAAGACCGCCAGCGTCAGCAGCGACGCGATGATGAACACAACCGGGACGACCGTAGTCCACGTGCTGTCGGGACCTACGCGCCAGATACTTCGCCGCTCAGGGACTCGTTCTGTCACGATCCTCCTTGGACGCAGGGCGATGCAGCAATATGCTTGCCTTCGCTTTCAGACTCCAATGCTCGCCCACGATCGAAGAATTTTCCAGCGTCTCCGCCTGGCCCGCCCGATTCTGGGCCTTCTCGATGAGCAGAACGCGCTCATTCTCGATCTGGGGGTGGCCGGCGCCTTCGTCGAGCACTATGGTGTTACGACGCCGAACACGAGGGTAAGGTTACAATTCCGTTGGCATACCGACGACATTCAGTACCTATGCGAGGCAGCGCGAACGCAAGTGGTGCGCCGTTCAGGCACGAACGCACTCTCGCACACTGGGGTGCGTTTCATCGAAGCAGTCGGTGATTCCGAGGCCCGGCTGCACAACCTGATGGCCACGTTCGTCGGCAGCATGCTGGCGGCGCAGAAGGCAAACGCGAACGGGCTGCACGAGGACAGCGTCCACCTGCCGCTTGCGGAGATCGGTGGTGCGCGGCGCAAACGTGTGCGTGGGCTGGTGAGCTATCGCCTGCGGCCGGACGGGACCTGGCGCCGTACCTCCACCACCGAGCCCAGGCAGCCGCCGGACGGCTTCACGGTGGCCGCCTACGAGTACGAAACCGACCTCGAAGTCCTCTGCCTCGCCTACGAGAAGGCGGACGAGGAGGGCCGGCGGATGATCCGGCTGGTGTCGGAGCTGAGCGTGCGCACGGTGACGCTCACTTGATCGACATCGATCCCGAGTTCGGCAAGGTCCTGCTGCGCGTGGTTCTCGTCGGAGGCACGATCATGCTCGTCGGCGCGACCGGGCTTTTCTTCGCATTTCGCGCGTTCGGGCCGTCACAGAAGCAGGGACGTGACTTTCGCGCCATCGTCGCCATCATCGCCGTGCTGGCCGTCGTGATGGTGGGCTGCGTCGTCCTGCTGCTGTTTTCGTTTTCGAAACGCTGACGCCGAGGCCGATCTCGCGTAGCACGCTCGCCGTGTGTTGTCCGAGCGACGGCGGCGCGGAGCCGATGGCAATCCGCTGACCGTCGATCCGCACCGGATTGCAGACCGCTTCGTACGCGCCGATCTCAGGATGCTCAACTGTTTCGACGAGAGCGCGCCCGGCCGGAGTACGCAGCGTCTCCCGTACGCCGCGGACGAGCGAAGCGGGAATGGAGGCCCGCCGGCAGCGCGCCACCCACTGCGCCGCGGTCCGTTTGCCGAACTCTCCTTCGAGAATCGGCACGAGTGTCTCGCGATGCTTCACCCGTTGCCCATTGCTGACGAATCGCCGGTCCTGCACCAGCTCCGGCCGTCGCAGCACGCGTTCGCAGAGCTGCGCGAAATGCCGGTCGGTGCCGGCGCCGACGGCGAAGGGACGATCGCTCGCGTGAAACACCTGATACGGCACGATGGAGGGATGTGCATTGCCGTGTCGCGCCGCCTCGGCACCCGTGACGAGCACGTTCTGCGCGACGTTGATGAGCGAGGCGATGGTAACGCTGAAGAGCGACACTTCGAGCGATGCTCCCTCACCCGTCCGCTCGCGTCTGCGAAGGGCGGCGCAGATCGCGCCGAACGCGTAGTGCGCCGTCAGCACGTCCGCGAGCGCCACACCGGTCTTCACCGGTTCGCGCTCCGCCTGGCCGGTGATCGACATCAACCCTGCTCCGGCCTGCGCCAGAAGGTCATAGCCCGGCGTATCGGCGTCGTCCGTGTCGCTGTCGAAGCCCGCGATCGTGCAGTAAACGACGCGCGGGTTGATGGCACGCGGCGCAAACCGCAGGGACTCTTTCTGTGCCGGAAGGAAGTTGTCGACGACGACATCGGCCCGCTCGATGAGCCGCCGCGCGGCCTCGGCGCCCTGGTCCGACTTCAGGTCCAGGGAGACCGACTCTTTGTTGCGATTGATCGAAAGGAAATACGCACTGACGCCGCCCACGAACGGCGGCCCCCATCGCCGCGTCTCGTCTCCGCGCTCCGGCTCCTCGATCTTGATGACCCGTGCTCCCCAATCGCCGAGGAGCTGCGTGGCCAGCGGGCCCGCAAGAACGCGCGAGAAGTCAGCGACGAGAATGCCGTCCAGCGGAAGCGTCGATTTGCGGCGCATGGCGGCGATGCTACGTCATTCTCAGATCCGCATCAGCTTGGCGTACTTGGCGATGAACTTCTTCGAGCCGCTGCGATCGAAGTAGACCGTGAGTTTGGCGTCGGGGCCCGAGCCTTCCATCGTCAGGATCACGCCGTCGCCGAACTGTTCGTGGCGGACGCGCTGGCCGCGTTTGAGCGCGGCCGGGGCGCCCTGAGGTGTGGCCGGGCGGAGGGCGGCGGGATCGAGTTGCACGGGCGATTCTTTGAAGAACGACAGCACACCATTGACAGAATCGTTCTTGCGCGGCGGTGGCGGGGGAGCAGGCGGGGCCGCACGCGGTGGAGGCGCGGAAGGTCGTGAGTACGAAGGCTGGCGCCGCGGCTCGCCCGAGTACCGGTCGTAAGCACCGACCGGACGTTCGCGCCACGACGGCGTCTCAGGCACATACCGGGTGCGGGCGATACGCACTTCTTCGCGCACCTTCTCCGGAATCTCGGTGATGAACGGCGAGGGGCTCTGCTCACGGAACTGACCGTGAAGGCGGCGCTCCTGGCAATGCACGCACCAGAGTTGCTCGCGCGCGCGCGTCATGCCGACATAGCAGAGGCGCCGCTCCTCCTCCAGATCTTCGTTCGACTCTTTCGACTGCGAGTGAGGAAGGATCCCCTCTTCCATGCCGGTGAGGAAGACGACTTTGAACTCCAGCCCTTTGGCAGCGTGCAGCGTCATCAGCGTCACGCCCTTCTGGGACTCGTACTTGTCGAGATCCGACATCAGCGTCAGGGAGTCCAGATAGTCGCCGAGTTTTGCCGTCGGGTTCTGCTCCGAATACTCGCGCGCGGAGTTCATCATTTCGTCGATGTTCTGGAGACGCGACTCGTCCTGCACGTCGCGCGACTCCTGCAGCATCCGCCGGTAGCCCGTGCGCAACAGCAGGTAGTCATACAACTCCGGAAGGGGATTGTTTGCCGCGCGCTGCAGGTCGTGAACGATCTCGCGAAACTCTTTCACCGCCTTTGAGGCCCGCGGCGGCAGGAAGGAGAGCTCGCCTTCGATGATCGTCCAGAGGGTGACGTTCTGCGCCGTGGCCTGATCGTTCAACGCTTTCGTCGTAGTGTCGCCAATGCCGCGTGAAGGCACGTTGATCACGCGCTCGATCGACGGCGTGTCGTGCGGCCGGATCGCCAGACGCAGAAACGACAAGACGTCTTTGATCTCGGCGCGCTCGTAGAACTTCACGCCGCCGACGACCGAGTACGGGATGTTTCCCCGCAGCAGCTCCTCTTCAAACGGCCGTGACTGCGCGTTCGTCCGAAAAAGGACCGCATAGTCCGGGAGCTTGTACCGCGAGCGCATGCTGTTGATCTTTTCGATGACGAACTGCGCTTCTTCCCGTTCATTGCTGCACGTGACCACGCGTACCAGCTCGCCGCTGCCGGAGTCGGTGAACAGCGTCTTTCCCTTGCGGGCGATGTTGTTCGAGACCACTCCGGTCGCGGCGTCGAGGATGTTGCCCGTCGACCGGTAGTTCTGCTCGAGCTTGATGATCCGCGCGCCCGGAAAGTCGCGCTCGAAGTTGAGGATGTTGTTGATGTCCGCACCGCGAAAGCGGTAGATGGACTGATCCTCGTCTCCGACCGCGACGATGTTCTGGCGCTTGCCGGCCAGCGCTTTGATGAGCATGTACTGGGCGCGGTTGGTGTCCTGGTACTCGTCGATCAGGAGATGCTGAAAACGCGCGTGGATCTCTTCGGCGATGTCCGGGTTCTTTTCGATGAGCTGCACGTAGTTGCCGATGAGGTCGTCGAAGTCCATGGCGTCGTACTCTTTGAGCCGGCGCTGATACATCCGATAGACCTCGGCGACGCGGGAGCCGAAGAAGTCGAGGTTCCCTTTCTCATATTCAGCCGGTCCGATCAGCTCGTTCTTGGCATTCGAGATCCGCGTCAGGATCGAGCGAGGCGGGAAGGCCTCGTCGTTCATCGTCAGCTCGCGCATGCATCGGCGCACGAGCGTGAGTTGGTCGGCGGTGTCGTAGACGGCGAACGACTTCGTGTATCCGAGACGGTCGGCATGGCGGCGCAGCATCCGCAGCGACGTCGAGTGGAATGTGCCGATCCACAGGCTTCCATGCGACCGGGCTCCGCTTCCGGGGACCAGATGGCTGACGCGGCTGACCATCTCGCTGGCAGCCTTGTTGGTAAAGGTCACGGCCAGAATATTCGTCGGGTGCACGCCGAGCTCACCGATCAGCCAGGCGATGCGGTAAGTGATTACACGCGTCTTTCCCGACCCGGCGCCGGCCAGCACCAGCAGCGGCCCTTCGCCGTGTGTAACGGCCTCACGTTGCTGCGGGTTCAGTCCGACAAGGTCGATCATCCGGGCGCATGGTAACAGCCGTTTTCTGAAGCGAAATCCGCGAGCCCGTTCGTCGTGTTACGTCGGCAGGACACCAATTCGTATTACACTTTGCAGGTTCGTCGACGCGGGAGCCTGGGCCGCCGCGGCAACCACTCGGAGGCTTACTAAATGTTCGGTACACTGGGATTACCTGAGCTCCTCGTCATCTTGGTCATCATCCTCGTCGTTTTCGGCGCCGGAAAGCTCCCGCAGCTCGGAAAGGGCCTCGGCGAGGGCATTTCCAACTTCCGTGACGGCCTGAAGGGCCGCGACGAGAAGAAGCCGGCACCACCACTGGACGAGAAGAAGAACGCGTAACACGCCTTCCGAGGTTTCTCCTGTGCCTTTGACGCCGGAACCCGCTTCACCGCTGTATCAGACCGAGATCTCCCAGATGCCTCTCGCCGAGGTGCTGGTGAAGATCCATCGATACCGTGCGCCCGGCCGCGTCGACTGCAAACGTAACGATGAGGTCAAGCGGATCTACCTCGACCACGGGCAGATCGTTTTCGCCACGACCAACCAGATCGGCGAATCGCTCGGCGACAAACTGCTCCGCAAGGGACGGATCACGCGCCCGCAATACGAGGAGAGCCTCACACGCGCACGTGAAAACGGAAACCGCCACGGGAACTCGCTCGTGGAGATGGGAGTCCTCTCGCCCAGGGATCTCTTCATCGCGGTCCACGAACAGATCGAGGAGATCATCTGGCCGGTCTTCGGCTGGGAATCAGGGACGGTGAGCTTCACCGCAGGCCGGGACAAGAAGCTCGAGTTCATCAAAGTCGACCTCCCCGTCCCGGTGGCCATCCTCCGGGGCGTCCGTCACGTCGCTGATGCCCGTGCGCTTGTGGCCCGCCTCGGGATCAAGACCACACTTTTCGCGCGCGCCGACGGGCACATGGAGGGACTGACCCTCGATGCCGACGAACAGCACCTTCTCGACGCGGTCGACGGCCGCAAGGTTCTGTACGAGCTTGTGAATACGCCGGTGTTACCCGCGTCCGACAACGCCCGCATCCTCTACGCCTTTTTCGCCCTCGGCCTGATCGTTTCGCGCGAGCCGCGGCAAATGATCAAGGTGCAGCTCAAGACCGACGGCGGCAAGTACGCGTGACTCTGCGGTGGCTCGTCACCGGGGCTGCCGGGATGGTGGGCATTGACGTCTGCGCCGCTCTGGAGACTCGCGACGAGACTGTCGTCGCGCTGACGAAGTCCGACCTCGACATCACTGACGCCCCTGCGGTCCGTGACGCGGTTCGCAACGCGCGGCCCGATGTGATCGTCAACTGCGCCGCCTACACGAGAGTCGACGATGCCGAAACCAACGAGCACCTGGCCACAGCGATCAACGGGTCGGCGGTCGAGTTCCTCGCCGATGCCGCGAACGACGTCGACGCGTTGCTCGTTCAACTCTCGACCGACTTCGTATTTGACGGCGCGAAACGGACTCCCTATGAGATCAACGATCCGCCCGCTCCCATCTCCGCGTACGGTCGCTCGAAGCTGGTCGGCGAACATGCCGCGAGCGGAGCGCGGATGCACGTCATCCTTCGCACCGCATGGCTGTTCGGCAAGGGTGGCCCGAACTTCGTCGAAGCGATCCGCAATCAGGTGCGCAAGGGAACGAGCCCGCTACACGTGGTCAACGACCAGCGCGGCCGGCCGACCTACACGCCGCACCTTGCCGACGCCATCGTGCGCCTGGCCAGGCTGGCCCACGAAGACGCGGACGCGCGAGGAATCGTTCATTACGCGGACTCACCGGAGTGCACATGGTTCGATTTCGCTCGCGCCATCACGGGCGACCGGACCACCGTGAACCCCGTCTCGAGTGACGCCTTCCCGCGGGCGGCGAAACGTCCGGCCTACTCGGTGCTCTCCACCGAGCGCTACGAGCGCCTTACCGGCGTGGTGCCGGAGTCGTGGGAAGAGGGACTGCGCGAGTTTCTGGCCTCAACATAACCTCAAAAAGAGCAGCCGGACCCTTTGGTTCACCGCGCGACCCAGACGAGGCACGGCTCTCCGCCGGAATCCGGCTGCCTAAGTTAGAGGGCCCGATTCGCCAAATTTCCCGCGTACATCAGATATTCGACATTCCCCTCGGCGCCTTTGATCGGACTGTCGATCACGCCTTTGACCTCGAAACCGAGCTCGCGTGCTGAAGTCCCGACCGCTGCGACCGCGGCTTGGCGCTTCCCCTCGTCGCGCACGATCCCCCCTTTTCCGACGTCGGCTTTCCCCACCTCGAACTGCGGCTTGATCAACGCCACCAGCTCACCGCGAAGGAACGTAGCCACCGCGGGAAGGATCAGCTTGAGCGGGATGAACGAGACATCGATGGAGACGAACTCGATGACGTCGTCAAAGTCGGCCGCGGTGAGGTAACGGGCGTTGACCTTCTCACGAATGGCGACACGGGGATCGTTGCGAAGCGAGGCGTCGAGCTGGCCGTAACCGACGTCGATGGCGTAGACCTTCTTCGCGCCGCTCTTGAGCACGACGTCGGTGAAGCCGCCGGTCGACGCGCCGATATCCGCGCAGATCTTCCCCTCGACGCGGATGTCGAATTCGCGCAGCGCGTGCGCGAGCTTCATCCCTCCACGCCCGACCCAGGGATGCTCCAGCTCTTCGATCCGCAGCTCATCGTCGTCGGCGACCCTCGCTCCCGCCTTGTCGACATGCTGACCGTTGACGAGGATCCGCCGGGCCATGATCAGCGACTGCGCTTTCGAGCGCGTATCGCAGAGCCCCCGCTCGACGAGAGCGACGTCGAGGCGTTGCTTGTTCATTCGTTGACGAGGATGAAGCCTTCCTGGCGGAAGTGGTGGTCGTTGGTGAGGATGTGTGTGATTCCTCGCTCGCGCATCAGCACCATCGACATGCAGTCAACGAGCGAATACGCCTTGTCCAGCCGATGGGAGTACAGATCGAGCGCTGCCGCGAATAGATCGCTAGCGCGTTCGACGCGACAATCGGCACGTCGCAGGAACTCCTGGGCGAGCGCGGCAGCCTGGGAGCGGCCGCCACGACCTCCATCGGCAAAGTACGTCAGGAACTCAGTCAGTACCGCTTCGTGCGTGACAAGCTCTGCTCCTGAGAGGCGCGCGTTGAGCCGCATCGCCTGGCGATGATGGGGGTCGGAGTAATTAGCGATCGCGATCAGGTACCAGGTGTCGATGAAATAGCGCATTACTTCGTCGCAGTGCGGCGAAGACCATACACGACTTCATCGACGTGATCCGAACCTGGCAGACGAGCGAGATCCTCTTCCGGAACGTCTTTGAAGAGATGCTCCGCGACCTCGCCGAGTGTGGCGCCGCGAGCATTCAGGGCGGCCAAGTCGGGATCCTCATCCGGCTTTTTCACTTTATCGATGTGATCGGAGTCGTGTCCCTTTTCGTGCATCCGGCGAAAGACTTCCTCGGGCACGTCTTTCCAGATTTCCTCGGCCATCTCGCCGAGCGACATCGGCGTTGTCGTGCGCAGAAACTCCCTCACCCGCTTCGCGATCCCGTTCGCGTCCAGATCGTACTGTGCCCGGAGCACATCCTGCGCTCCATGGTGAACGTACTCGTCCGGGATGCCGATGCGATGGAAATCGACATTGCGAATCCCCAGGTGCTGGACGCGCTCCATGATGGCTGAGCCGAAGCCGCCCGCCAGCGAGCCTTCCTCGACCGTGATGACGCGGGCAAACGGGCGGCAATACTTCGTGATCAGCTCATCGTCGAGCGGCTTGATGAACCGCGCGTTGACGACGGCAACCTCGATCCCTTCCTTCGCCAGAATCTCCGCCGCTTGCATCGAAGGCCACACCTCGTTGCCGATAGCGAAGATCACCCCGGCCTCGCCCTCGCGCATCACTTCGCCCTTACCGACGGGCAGAGACTGCAGCTCGGCATCCATGGTCACGCCGAAGCCGTTGCCGCGCGGGTAGCGTATGGAGGTCGGATGCCCGGTCTCGAACGAGGTCTTCAGCATGTGCCGCAGCTCGTTCTCGTCCTTCGGCGCCATGCAGACCATATTCGGGAAGATCCGCAGGTAGGCCATGTCGTAGATGCCATGATGCGTCGGTCCGTCGGCGCCGGCGATTCCGCCGCGGTCGAGCGCGAAGACCACCGGCAGATCCATGATGGCCACATCGTGGAAGACCTGATCGAAAGCCCGCTGCAGGAACGTCGAATAGATCGCCGCGATCGGCTTCATCCCCTGCGTGGCCATGCCGCCGCAGAACGTGACCGCATGCTCCTCGGCGATGCCGACGTCGAACGTGCGCTCCGGCAGTGCCTTCCCGAACTTGTCGAGACCCGTACCCTCCGGCATCGCCGCCGTGATGGCCACGATCTTCGGATCGCGTTTGGCCAGCTCGATCAATGTCTCCGCGAAAACGGCGGTATAGCTCGGCGCCGACGATTTCGTCGACTTGACCACCTCGCCGGACTCGATGTCGAACGGTGTGACGCCGTGCGACCAGATCGGCTTGTTCTCCGCCGGAACGTAACCCTTCCCCTTCTTCGTGATCACGTGTACGAGGAGCGGGCCGTTGTAGTCCTTGTTCTTCTCGAAAAGATCGATCAGGAAATCGAGGTCGTGGCCGTCGTAGGGCCCGAGGTACTTGAAACCAAGCTCCTCGAACAGCGTCCCTGGGACGATCATGTGCTTGAAGAGTTGCTCCATGTCGCTGGCCAGGCCGTGAAGCTTCCCGCCGACGACCGGGATGCGATCCATGATCCCTCTGGCCAGATCCTTGGCCTGGTTGTAGGCCTGCCCTTTGATGATCCCGTTGAGATACCCCGACATGGCCCCGACGTTCGTCGAGATCGACATGTCGTTGTCGTTGAGGATGATCATCAGCTTCCGTTTGAGGTGCCCGGCCTGGTTGAGGCCCTCCAGCGCCAGGCCGCCTGACAGCGCACCGTCGCCGATGACGGCCACGACGCGGTAGTTCTCGGCCTTGATGTCACGGGCCACGGCAATGCCGAGCGCGGCGGAGATCGAAGTCGATGCGTGGCCGGCGTTGAAGACGTCGTACTCCGACTCCTCGCGTTTGCAGAAGCCGGAGATGCCCCCGTGCATGCGGATCGTTTCGAACGTGTCCCGCCGTCCGGTGATGAGCTTGTGCGGATACGACTGATGGCCTGTGTCGAAGACGATCTGATCGCGCGGCGTGTTGAAGACGTAGTGCAGCGCCAGCGTCAGCTCGACGATGCCGAGGTTGCCGCCGAAGTGGCCGCCGATCCTCGAAACGACGTCGATGATGCGGTAGCGGATCTCACCCGCAAGCTCGTGGAGCTGTCTGCGATCGAGCTTCCGAAGATCCTTCGGGGAGTTGATGGTGTCGAGGAGCGTCATGGCAGCAGCGGCGCCTCACGATCGCCGTTCGCAGATGAAACCGGCGATCCCGGCAAGATAGTTCACAGGACCGCCGATGATAGCAGCGTTGTGCAAGGCCTCGGCGAGTAGCGACTCAACCCTGGCCCGCGCCTGATCCGTGCCGAAGAGCGCCGGGTACGTCAGCTTCCCTTGTGCAAGATCCTTCCCGGCCGTCTTGCCCAGCGTGGCCGCATCTTCTTCCTGATCGAGCAGATCGTCGACGATCTGGAAGGCCAGCCCCACCGCGTTCCCATAGCCGCGGAGGGCGTCGATCTTGTCCTCCGGCGCGTTTGCCAGCAGCCCGCCGAGGACCACTGATGCCGTCAGCAACTTGCCGGTCTTGTTGCGGTGGATGAAGTCGAGCTGCTCAGGCGTCGCCTCGCTCGCACCCGTGGCGATTAGGTCGGCCACCTGCCCGCCGATCATTCCCTTCGAGTCGACGGCGACGGCGATTTCGCGCACAGCCCGAAGCTGGTGCGCGGCGTCGACGCCGGCCACCGGTCGCGCCAGCCATGCGAAGGCCTCGGTCAGCAGCGCGTCGCCGGTGAGAATGCCCATGGCCTCGCCGAAGACCACATGCGTGGTCTTGCGTCCGCGGCGGAGATCGTCGTTGTCCAGCGCGGGAAGGTCATCGTGAACGAGAGAGTAAGTGTGGATCAGCTCCAGCGCGGCGATGGGAACCAGGAGCTCTTCGACGTTCGCGCCGCACGCCTCCGCCGCGGCGATGGCCACGATCGGCCGGATCCGCTTGCCGCCGCCGAGGACGGCGTATCGCATTGCCTCGTGAATGACAGCGGGAGGCGTATCCGCGGGCGGGAGATTCACGTCGAGCACGCCATCGACAAGTTGTCGTTTGTCGCTGAGGTAGCTGGCGAGCGCGCTCACTCCTCGTCGTCCTCTAAGTGCAGCTCTGAATGTCGCCCGGGCGCCTCATCGAGCTCCTCGCTCTCGAACGGCTCGACTCTCGGCTGCCCCTTCGCGTCGGCGAGGATCAGCTCGATCTTCTTTTCCACCTCTTCCAGCTTCTGATTGCAGAAGCGCGACAGGCGAACCCCTTCCTCGAAGAGCTGCAGCGACTCATCGAGCGGCATCTCCTCCGACTCCAGACGCTTCACGATCGTCTCGAGCTGCTGGAAGGCCTTTTCGAATTCGTTGGATTTGCGGGCCATGGGTACGAAGGGGAGTTATAGCTGATTTGGGCGGCGTTACAATGGTGGCTATGCGACTGTTTCTCAGCTACGACTCGCGCGATTCGCAGTTTGCGGAGGAGTTGCTTCCTCGACTTCTGGCGCAGAAACTCGAGGTCTGGGATCCGGCTAGAGAACTCTACCCAGGCAGCAACTGGCTATTGGAGGCCGGTCGGGCATTCGAGCGAGCGGATGCTGTCATCTTCCTGATTTCGGAGCATAGCGTGGATACCCCCGCATTGCGGCGCGAGGTCCAGTATGCGATTTCCAATCACCGATTCAAGGATCGTGTTGTGCCGGTCATTCTCTCCCGAGGCATGAAGAACATCCCGTGGATACTCGAGAAGATGACCGTCATCGACGCGGTCGATCACGATATGGACCGCGTTGCGAAGTTGGTAGCCACCACGATGCGCGACTCCAAGCCGAAACGTTCAACGACGCGAAAGGTTCCGCCCCGAACGGCACGATCGAAGGCTCCCGCGTCCAAGTCATTGATAGCGCGTCACTGATTCCCTGTGACGCCGCGGTGGTTACGAGGATTCGCTTGCGCAACCTTCGGCTGCGTGCGTCAATAACCGGAGCGATGAATCCAAAGCCAAGCGAAGTCTTTTTGTCGCACTCGCATCACGACAAACGACTGACAATCCGTATCGCCGGGGAGTTGCGCCGGCATGGAGTCCCGGTTTGGTACAGCGAGCGTCACCTTGTTGGGGCACAGCAGTGGCTCGACCAGATCGGTTTAGCGCTCAGGCGGTGCGATTGGTTCATCGTTGTGCTCACTCCCGAGGCGGTCGATTCGATGTGGGTGAAACGCGAACTGTCTGATGCTCTCATCGATAGGAAGTACAACGGTCGCATCGTTCCGTTAGTGGCAAAAAACTGCGATCCGGGAGCGTTGGCGTGGCCTCTCACCGCGCTGCAGACGATTTCCTTACGGCCGTTCAAGACCGGTATCGCCGAGCTACTTCGCATCTGGGGCATCCCCTACCGGCCGTAGCTCCGGCCACACTGACTCGACACCGAGCGTCTTCGCGTCGACGGTGCATTGCATTGCTCCGCGCTTGAGCTGCACCTCGATTCCGTCCCCGATGGCGACCGTATTCGTATCCAGGATGGGCTTGCGGCGACCGCGCTTCGTGCGTGAGAAGGCGATGGCGTAGCCGCGCGAGAGGACGGAGAGGGGAGAGACCGCTCCGAGCGTGGCCACGATCGAGCGCAGGTGTTCGCGCTCACGCGCCACTTGCGCCGGGAAGCGGAGCAGCGGCTCATTCACCGCCAGGAGCCGGGCACGCATCGAGCGGGCCCGCGCCTCCAGCATGCGATAGAGCGCCACGCGGCTGCGGTTCAGGCGCTCGCGTCGAATGGCGATCCGTCGAGGCAAAAGGCCGAGGCGGTCCGACGATGCCAAGTGGCGCAGTTCGTGGCGATAGTTGCGGACGCGCGATTCCACCACGTGCCGCACACGCTGCGTCATGTGATCGAGCTGCGCACAGATCTCGCTCTTGGCCCGGATCACGATCTCCGCGGCGGCGGACGGCGTTGGCGCGCGGAGGTCGGCCACGAAGTCGCAGATCGTGAAATCGGTCTCGTGTCCGATCGCCGAAATCGTCGGGATCGTGCAGGCCGCCACGGCTCGGGCAACCGACTCCTCGTTGAACGCCCACAGATCCTCGAGAGAGCCTCCTCCCCGGCAGATCAGAACGACATCGTGCAACTGCCAGCGGGACAGGTGGCGGAGCGCGATGGTGATCTCGCGCGACGCCTCCTTCCCTTGCACGCGCACCGGGTAAACCTGCACGTGAATCCCCGCGAAGCGGCGGCCGAGGACGTTGAGCACGTCGCGGATGGCGGCGCCGGTGGGACTGGTGACGACGGCGATCCTCCGCGGCAGCATCGGGATCGGCTTCTTTCTGGCGGCGTCGAACAAACCCTCGCCGGCGAGCTGCTTCTTGAGCTGTTCGAACGCCAGTTGCAGCGCCCCGAGGCCGGCCGGTTCGACGGCCACGGCGTTGAGCTGGAACTCTCCTTTCTGCTCGTAGAGAGTCAGCCGTCCTCGGACGATGAGTTGCAATCCGTTCTCGATGCGGAAGCGAAGGAAGCGCGCGTTCGTGGCAAAAAGGACCACACGCATCTGCGCGCGGGCGTCCTTGATCGAAAAATAAAGGTGGCCGGCCGCGGAGCGAACGACGTTCGTCGCTTCCCCCTCGACGCTTATGTCGTTGTATCGAAAGAGCTCCGCGTTGATCTGACGGATGAGCTCACTTACCTGCCAGACGCGCTCTGCCATTCGCTCATCTTAGATAAATAAATTTAGGCAAGCTAGTTGCTCTGCCGTTCATAGCCGCGAGGCACTTAAACGAGCTGCGATCTGAACGCAGCAAGGAGCAGGAAAATGAGAACGAAGACATTTCTGAAGAAAGCAGTTGCCGGCCTGGGGTCGGCAGCGTTCGCGATCGTATTGAGCGCGTGCGCACACCATAGCAGCATGGCCACAAACCAGCCCGCAGACCAGTATGGTCAGATTCGTACCGAAGCGCCGGCCTCGGCTGACAGTGGCCAGACAGTCGGCACAACCTCGGCTCCGAACAACACGGCGGGCGTTGGCACCTCGTCGACACCGGCCGCGATCTCCGGCCCGGCTGCCGTCGACAGCACCGGGCGCGCCTACACCAGCAGCTCGGCCGGTAGCGCCGGCAACGGCTCCGGCGTCGGCACGAACACGAACGTCAACTTGATCCCGAAGCAGACCCCCTCGGAAGTAACGGTTGTGGAGACGCCCGCCCCCGTTGAGACGCCGGCACCGGTCGTCGTCGAAACACCCGCTCCCGCTCCGGTCATCGTCGAGACACCGGCTCCGGCTCCGGAACCAACCCCTGTCGTCGAGACGCCCGCTCCGATGAGCTCGAGCACGGAGACGCCCGCTGAGCCGCCTGCCAAGCATCACCGCCGCTTGCACAAGGACTAACCCCGAAGTCATCGCCGTACGAAAGGGCGCGGGCGACCGCGCCCTTTTTGTTTGATGAGTGGATTAGTAGATTCGTTGATTAGTGATCAGGGATGGCTCTGATCTACTAATCACTAATCCACGAATCATTTCTTCTTCGGCGCCGCTGCCGGCACCGCCGGTGGCGGCACCAGCGGCTTCGTCAACGCCTCCATCCAATCCGCTTTTCCGGTCACGCGCTCCAGATGCGGGTAGCGTTCGCCGCCGTGATAGTCGACGGACACCGTGGCGAAGAACTCACCGTTCCGTACGATGATCTCCATCGGCGTGGTGGCGGTGGCTGAGGCCTTGACGATCTCCCGCAGCCGGGCCGTTGTGAACGTGCGGCCGTTGACGGCGATGATGTGCGCTCCCGGCGCGATTCCCGCTCGCGCGGCCGGCGAGCCCGGCACCACGTCTCCGATCGTGCCGTTTTCACCGACCATGAAGCCGACCGAGGCGTTGAGATCGGCGCCCTTGTTGCGGCCCTCGTAGTACTCCAGCGCGGTATTCGGCTTGTCGGTGTAGACCAGGTGCCAGCCGGCTTGCTCGATGCCGCCCATCGGCGGCGTCGCGGACAGCGATGTCAGCCGCTGGTTGAGAAACGCCCGCCAGTCGTTCGGCGCCACGGCGTTGAGCGCGGCCACGATGTCGTCGAAGGTATACGGCTTCAGCTCGGGATGTCCGCTCGTGCCGCCGTAGAACGCGTGGCAGAAATCGTCCAGGGACCGTTTCCCCTTCGTCAGCGACCGGATGGTCATGTCCGCGTCGAGCCACAGTAGCTCCCCCTCCGGGTAGTAATCGACGCTGCGCCGCCAGTTCGTCGACGCGCCGGGCGCGTCGTAGAGCAGTTGCGCGGCCACGGCCGTATCCAGCAGCGGGCGCCACGTGCGGCCGACGTGCTGGGTCATGTTGGCGGCGGTCTCCGCCAGGTTCTCGCGGTAGTCGTCGGCCGAAAGGATTCCGCTGCGCACCGGCAACAGATCGCCGAGGTATTCGGTCAGCCCCTCGTAGACCCAGAGAAGCTCGCCGGTCATCGGCGTGTCGTAATTTCCGGTGGCCAGTCCGGCCGGCCGGCGGTACTTGCCGTTCCATGAGTGTACGTACTCGTGCGCCAGCAGCGTCGAGTTCCACTTGCGCGGGTTGTCTTCCCGCAACTGATTCTCGTTGGTGCGGTCGTCGCTCGACTCGTGATGTTCCAGGCCGAAGTGAGCGACCGCATCGCTCAGCGTCAGCAGCCAGTCGTAGTGGCGATAGTGCTCGGCGCCGAAGAGCGCCGCGGCCTCGTCTACCAGGCGGCCGTACTGCGCCGGAAAGTCGTCCGGCGTTTTCGTCGCTTCGTTGCTCTCGGAGAGGAGGTTGATCGTGTGTTTGAGCGCCGAATGGCTGGGGATCTCGATCTTGCGCAGGATCACCCCGAGCTGCACCGGCGAATCGATGACGTGCGTCAGCGACCCGGATTCGAATCGAATCTCATCGCCGCTGCGCCCGGCCGTCTCCAGCGCGGTCGCGTACTGCCAGCCGGCCGGAATGCGCAGCGTGGCATCGACCTGCAACGCATCGCTGCCGCCCGCAATCTGCGGATAGACCAGCACCGTGTTCCAGCTCAACACCGCCAGGCGCGGAGAGGTCGAAGCGCCGGCCGTGAAGTTCGCGCCCGGCGCCGGGGCGATGTAGTCGAGATCGATATCCAGCGCGCTCGCTCCCGCCGGCACGTCGACGTGGAACGCGAACATCTCCACCTCATCACGCAGCCAGGGGACGCTCTTCCCATTCGCCGTGATCACCAGACCCGTGAGCCCGTTGATCGGCCCGGTCGGACCATGCTCCCCCGGAATCCACTTCGGGTAGTAAAGCGTCAGCGGCCCCGGCGCCGCGGGCATGGTCAGGTGCGCGTGATAGACGTTCGAGGCCACGCTGGTGGCGTCGACGCGCAACACGATCGGCGCGGCCGAAACGGCGAGAGCAACGAACAGCAGCGGCAGGAGGAGTGCAAATCGCTTCATCGAAATCTCCTTCGGAGTGGACCGGCAGATGAGTGATCTCAGTAGATCAGAAATGGACGCTTCCTGATCCAACGATTTTGCGAATCGCACGCAAACTCCGGGGCCGGCATCGCGCCGGCCCCGGTCTACTGCACTGCTCAGCCTACCGGCAGCTTCGGTTCCATCTCGACGGTCGTGTCCCCGACCGCCAGATCCTTGCCCGCCTTGAACGCCGCGGTTGCGTTGTCCAGGGTGAGGACGTGGAGGCGCAATACCATTCGCCAGGCGGGGGGTATCAACGGGATGGCCGCGAGGCCGACGAGGATCGGACGTGCGGCGGCGAAGGCGGTGTCCAGACGTTCCAGCTTGTCTTCGCTGGCGTCTGCCACTCCATCAGGTCCGAACATCGTTTTCTCGAATGCTTTGACATGGCGATCGATGTTCTCGAACGTTGCGTGTACCAGGTCGATCGTTTCGTTACCAGTGCTCATGATTGAATCCTTTTCTGCCGCGTTTCGCGGCGGTTGACGGTTAATGGATAAGAGAGAACGGACTAGTTGATGATCGTTTCGGATAAACCGGCAAACGGACGCTCACCGGCTGGCGCCGACGCGGGTGTGCGCGCCGGCGCTACCGGCAGCCCCACGGTTGCCCAGGCTTCGATGACGGCTTGTTGCACCGAGCCGCCGGCGCCATAGAGCGCGCCGGCGGCATCTACGGTCGCCGCGGCGAAGTCCTGGAACCCGGCGTGCGGCAGCAACATCACCGTCAGCACGTGGTACCAGATCCGACCGGCTACCACCCACGAGAAACGGCCCAGATTCATCGCGGCGAGATAGAAGGCGTGGTTCGGGATCCCCGAATTGATGTGCACGCCCCCGTTGTCGTCGGTGGTCTGGACGTAATCGCGCATGTGCGCCGGCTGCGGGTCTTTACCGAGAACCGGGTCGTCGTACGCGGTGCCAGGCGCTTTCATCGAGCGAATGGCTTTGCCGTGTACTTCCGGCCCGAGCAGGCCGGCGCCGATGAGCCAATCCGACTGCGTTACGGTCTGGTTCAGCCAGAACTGCTTGACCATGATCCCGAACGCATCGGAAATGTGCTCATTCAGCGCGCCGGACTGACCGCTGTACGCGAGACCGGCCGCGTACTGCGTGACTCCATGCGTCAGTTCATGGCCGATCACGTCGACAGCGGCGGTAAAGCGGTTGAAAAGCTTCCCGTCACCATCGCCGTAGACCATCTGACGCCCATTCCACATGGCGTTGTCGAACTGGGCGCCATAGTGGATGGTAGAGTCGAGCCGCATTCCGCGGTTGTCGATCGAGTTGCGGAGAAAGACCTTGGCCAGAAAGTCATAGGTGGCGCCCGAGCCGTCGAACGCTTCCTTCGCTTCGAGGTCGGTGCTGATCTTCCCGAGGTCGCTCATGACGAGCTTTCCCGGGAGGACGCGCCGGCCTCCTGCGTCGTAGACGTTGCGCTGTTTACGGCTCGGTACGGCCGTGGTCAGGCTGTCGCGAAATGCGGCGGCACGCTCCTCGGTCAGTTGCTCCGTGTGTGCGAGTGTGGCGGCGACGCGTTTGCGCTGCTCCGCGTCGCCGTGCACTGCCACATGCTGCATGATGTGTTGAGGTATGACAGAACAGATTGATTGCGATACTGTATTCAAGACGTTGACTCCTTTCTGTAAGAGGTTGGGGGTTGATGTCGAAGGCACGGCCGCGCGCAAACGCGGCCGTGCGGTTTCTACGCGTTTAGGTGGTCGGGGCACCTCCTTTCGGCGGCCCGGCCGGCGTCGACGGTGAAGGCTCCGTCGTCGTCGGTGGCTTAACCTTGGCACGCCTGCGCAATGCCGCCTTGAGGTTGGCCAACGGCACCACCAGATGGGTGTTGTTGGGATTCCGGACGAGACTCTTGGCGACACCGTAGATCCGCAGTGCCGAGCGTCCCGCCTTCGCCTCCCTCAGCTTGATCATCACCGACAGACGGTGCGCCACTCCGAGAAGCTGAGCGACGACCGGCTGGAACGCCTGCGAGAACTGAGACGAGTCGCGCGTCTGCACGATATCGAGCTCGTTGACCCCGCTCAACGCCTGGCTGGCCTGGACGGTAGACACCGTCATGTCGATGAATTCGGCCGACGCTACGCGCCGCACCTTCTTCGCTGCATCGGTCAGATCGTCGTTGTATCCCGGGATCTGCTCGATGGTCTGGCTGACCGCGGCGCCCAGTTGCGCCGCGAGCTGCTGATAGAACGTGGTGGTCGGTGACGACGGCGATTGCGGGTCGGCGGCCACTCCGTTGGTACTGCTGGTACTGCTGTTTCCCTGCGATTGAGTCATTTCTATCTCCTTTCGTTAAGCGGACCGCCGGCACTACGAGCGCAGATGGTCCGCGTGGTTACCTGCACAGCACTTCGCGAGAGGCCTGCAAGCGTTCGGCACTTGATCGACATTGCCGTAAAAATTGACCGGTTATACGGTTTACGCGGCGGTTATCGAAAGGTCACAGGATTTTGCATTTCCGGCAAGACTGTAACAGCCGCGCCGTAATGGAATAACTACAGCGCATTTGCCGAGCGGCCCGGCAGGTTTGCGTGCCTCGATAGGCGGCGCGCCGGGTCAGGAAATGACCCAGAGCGCTTTGCGGTCATGCGCGCGTGGGCCATAAGTAAGACCGCAACGCCCAAAACGATGCGCGCGC
>Ga0307470_10000112_pt1 | contig 56762 bp, 44 predicted proteins | sample atmos_gasesAM3C__FD_204565 | JGI IMG/M metagenome (GOLD analysis project Ga0307470, IMG submission 204565) | Hardwood forest soil microbial communities from Morgan-Monroe State Forest, Indiana, United States - atmos_gasesAM3C_05 | ecosystem: Environmental > Terrestrial > Soil > Temperate forest... | reverse complement strand
AGCTGCACATCGGATGATCTGAGCGTCACTTCCGCGGATCTGAGCGGCACTTCCGAGGATCTGAGCGGCACATCCGGGGAACTGAGCGGCACATCCGAGGATCTGAGCGGCACATCCGAGGATCTGAGCGGCACGTCCGAGGATCTGAGCGGCCACATCCGGGGAACTGAGCGGCACATCCGAGGATCTGAGCGGCACGTCCGAGGATCTGAACGCCACGTCCGAACACGTGGGCTTCACGTCTGAGGATGTCAACGAATAGGCTCTACGCCTCTTCGATAGATCCCTGGATCTACTCAATAGGCTCTGGACCTCTTCGGTAGATCCCTGGATCTACTCCAAAACAAAAAACGCCTTTTGAGTAGATCCCGGGATCTACTCGAGGCGGAAAAAGCCTATTCGGTAGATCCCGGGATCTATTCGAGACGAAAAAAGCTCTATTTCGACAGCCGATTCGACGCTCACCCCCGCCGGAACACCTACATCGTCACGAGATCTCCGGCCACTGCATGGCCATCCTCAACCCCGGAACCCCAGCCAGCTCCTCGGCATGCGCGGAAGCCACATCCTCGAGCTCGCGCGTCAGCACCGCATCGACCGATGTCCCCTCCCGCCGCGCCAGCTCCCGCAGCACGTCCCTCTGATACCGCGGCACCCGCGCCCGCAACTCCACCAGCCGGATCGCCTCCGGCAGGACGCGCGCCGCGTCCTCTCCGAGAGCCTCTTCGATGACAGACTGCTCCCACTTCTGCATCGCCACCGCAACCAGCTCCTCCCGCGTCATCCACTCCCCGATCGCCGTCCAAACCGCTACAATCGCCCCATCCTCGATCTCCCGTTTCACTGGTTGCGCGGGGCGCGGGGTCAGACCGGCGATCCCCGCCTCCATTTCCGAGGATACTCAGCTCGGTAACGCTGGCAAATAACTCTCTCGCCAAGCGAACACCAAGCTCCGGAACCTGTAAGCACCTTTCATTCAGTAGGTTACCTTCCAGCAAGCAACGAAAAGCCCGGCCTTTTTATGTCTTCCTTGCCTGATGGCTTGACATCATGCCATCCTGAACCTAAGTTGTCCAACGGGTTTCATCTATCCTAACAATTTGTCCGTACCTCACCTCGATGGTCAGGTAATACTGGTGTTGTCGGCATGAGAACGCCTCGACATATCGTCAGTCGATGCGCAGCTCAGCCACTAAAAGGAGAAACGTCATGTCCAAAGTGCACGCTAATGATGTCCAACTCAGGTTAAAGGGAATTCAGATCCAGTCCTTCGAAGTGACAGCCCATTCGATCACAGATGGGCAGCCTTATGAAGGTGTAACTGTGTCCGGGGACAAGATTGTCGTGAATGCGGGAAGGAAGGGGTCTACAACGGTCGCGGATTGGTTTAAGTCCACAGCGAAAAATGGCCTCGTGATCGCCTGTGACACATTCGACAGTTACCCTTCCGATCTGAACTTCGCCGTCTATGGCACGCTCACGTTCGATTTCGCGGGGAAAACCTTTGTTGTGAAAGATATGCTCCTGGCACAAGGATCCAACGCGCGAAGCAGGAACAACTGGTGGCTGGGTGGTCCAACTATGGAAGGCGGCAGCGCTGAACCCTTTATCGGAGCAGCCGTGGCAAACGCAACCGTAAAAAAGGGGAAATTACCCGGCTTTGGAAAGGTCGGGTTCATTGCACCGCCGGCGTGCGTATCGCACTTCGATCTGATTGCCCTAAGTTTGTAGCGATTGTCTTCTTCCAAAGGAGTAAGTGATGAGTGTATCGGCGACTGGCGACGATGGGATGCAATACAACTTAGATGTCAACGGAGTAATCACAGATGTGTTCGGTCTGGAAAAGAAACGAAACGATTTGGCCATCCAGATTGAGAACGGCACCAAATACGGCTTCGCCTTGCGATTCCGTGTGGATCACGGAGCTCTGTCCTCGACAAAAGGTGATTGGACGTTGCGCCCGGCTGCCGCAGGGATTGCTTCATCGTACACCGTAGGCGTAAAAGCAAAAGGCTCGGGGTCCAACATAGTATTCTTGTTTGAGTTCACTCAACCAACAGATTTCAAACCTATCCATCTTATGGCAGCGACACCAACGAACAAGTCGAATTACACACGATGTAACACTGACGGGAAACCCGCAGAGACATTAGGTAACGGCTTCGGCAGTTCCGAGAAACACTATGCGAACGACGGCCCTACGTACTCGGCGTTGCATGCAAAGGATTCCCAGGTCTCCGATCTTGCTCACGCTGAGATGATGATCACTGGCACGAGTCCGGCAGTCTGCATGTTCCGTATAAAAAGTGGTCCAAAACCCAGATGAAGAAGCAGACAGTTCTGGGGCCAGACCTGCGGTCTTCCGCGGCGATGGGTAGCTCTCAGGGAAAGAAGCCGAGGGCCGCACCTTCGTTTTTCGTCTGCCCGCAAATCGCAAATCATTGAGTGGTTGATACTTACCCGCGTTCGATTCTCGCATCGACGAGGGTCATCGGTTATTTGATGCGTAGGGTTCGCGGCTCAATCGAAGTTGCGACAACTTGCGATGCTCGACATTGCAGCGATCGAGCAACGATCCGCTGCGGCGCCTTGCCGGGAGCCATCCCCGCCGCACATCTCGCCAGCAAACCATTGAACCGCTGATACTTACAGCAGCTCGTCGTGATTTGGGGGGAGGGGGTCGCGACCTTTTTAAAAAGGTCGCGACCTCTTAAAAGAGGTCGCGACCCCCTGGGAAGAGATCGCGACCTCTTAAAAAAGGTCTGGACCTCTTAAAAGAGATCGCGACCTCCCGGCAAGAGATCGAGACCTCCGGACAAGAGATCGCGACCTCCCGGCAAGAGGTCGAGACCTCTTTGGAAGAGGTCCAGACCTCCCGGGAAGAGGTCGTGACCCTCGGGGAAGAGGTCGCGATCTCCGGGAAAGAGGTCGAGACCTCCTGCGAAGAGGTCGAGACCTCCCGGCAAGAGGTCCAGACCTTTCGGGAAGAGGTCACGACCCTCGGGGAAGAGGTCGCGACCCCCGGGAGAGAGATCGCGACCCTATCGATCCCGGTCGCATCCACTCCCTCCGAGTACCCGACGATCCGGGTGACGATGCGCTGAAAGGCCGCCACGGTTTCACGCGGAGGCGCGAAGGCGCGGAGATCGGTGATGTTCGACGGATGTGCATCTCTCTACTCCGCGCCTCCGCGTGAGTCAAATCGACCTTCAACCACAGAGACACCGAGGACACGGAGACCTCTGCTCTCTCTCTGTGTCTCTGTGGTCCAATGGTTTTCCCGCTCGTACGGCCTATCGCGATATCCTCTCATTCGTCCGAAAAGGGGTGTGAACAATGCCGGCCTCACCTCCGAACATTCTCTTCATCCACGTCGACGAGCTGCGGTATCCGATGCATTTCCCGGTGGGGATCAACTCCGCGGCGGAGTTCTTCGCGCGCTTCATGCCGCACCTTCACGAACTGCTGTGGAAGGACGGGGTGAAGTTCTCGCGGTACTACACGGCGGGGGCTGACTGCACCGCGGGGCGCGGGACGTTCGTCACCGGGCTTTACGCGCACCAGACCAACCTGATGGTCATCCGCCAGGGGAAGGGCAGCGGTCCCGCGGTTCAGCCGCCGCTGCAGCCGGAGTTTCCCACCTACGGCAAGCTCCTTCGCAAGGTCGGATACGACACGCCGTACATCGGCAAGTGGCATCTGTCGGACTCGCCGGCGTCGCCGTCATCGCTCTTTGCTGATGTCTATCTGCAGGAGTATGGATTTCAGGGCCTGACCATGCCTGATCCCATCGGCGCCGTCGGCCAGGGAATCGGGGCCACGCTGGCGGCTCCGACCGATCCGGCGGAGCCGCCCGGCGACACCGACATCGCCCGTCAGGCCATCGAATGGCTGTCCGCGCGCGCGGCTTCGGGCAACGGGATCCCCTTCTGCCTCACGGTCGGATTCGTCAACCCGCACGACAAGCAGTGGTTCTGGAGCGGCACCGAGGCCAGGAGATTCCGCCACGCATTCGAGAAGGCGGGGAAGACGCAGACGCCGAACGGCCCGCTGCCGTCCGGCGAGCAGATCGTACACGAGGCCAATCCGCCGTCGTTCGGCTACGACATGCCGAAGAACTGGCAGTCGGCCAAGCACCTCAGGGAACATGCCGCCTCGATCTGCAGCGTGTTCCGCTCGCTCACCGACTTCGCCTGCGGGGGCATCAGCGACGACCCGTGCGACACGGACTTCACCGTGCGCCAGTCGCTGCTCGACGACACGTTCAACACCGCCTACGCGCCGTTCAGCTACTGGACCCGCGCGCTGGACATGTACACGCAGGCGATGATCGACGTCGACGAGCAGATCGGGCAGCTTCTGGAGAACATCCCCGACTCGCTCCTCGACAACATGGTCATCATCTTCACCTCGGATCACGGCGAGTACGGCAGCTCGCACGGCCTGCAGGGGAAGGGCATCACCGCGTACGAGGAAGGGATGCGCGTTCCGCTGATCGTCCGCGATTTCACCGGCGCGTTCACGCGCGACACCGAAACCGAGCGATGCCAGATCGCGTCGCACGTCGACCTGCTGCCGCTGATGATGAAGCTGGCCACTGGCGCCGACGGATGGATGAATGACGATTACCGGCAGATGTACGGGCATCGGCTCGATCTCGCCGCCATTCTGCACGACGCCAATGCGCGGGGCCGGCGGTACGCCGTCTACAGTTCCGACGAGCACTTCATCCCCGCCGCCGTGAACTACCTGAACGCGCCGGAGCACGTCATCGGCCTGGCCTTCGACGAGGCCAAGCTCGCGGTCTACGCGCACTGGTTTCCGGAAACCGAAGCGCGGCTCTTCAAGACCACCGAGTATTACGACTACACGACCGAGGACGGCCGGCTCGAGCTCACGAGCACACCGGATTGCGAGAGGGCGAAGGCCGCGGTCACGCTCCTGAACGACGAGGTCATTCCCAACGAGCTGCGCGCTCCGCTGCCGGCGTGTTACGTGGAGGCGCAGAAGACAGCGCTTCGCAAGTATTGGGGTTATGTGCTGCTTCTCGACACCGCCTCGGAACTGGTCCTGAAGGTGGGGGCGCCGTAGGCTGCATAGCTCGACTCAGTGGATCACAACGTGTCTGCGCGGTGGAGTCAGCGGGGTGTCCAGGGTCAGGTTGCCGATGTCGAGGCTGCTGGCGGACCAGAGGCCGTAGCTGGAGAAGGAGATCTTCACGTCAAAGTGGCCGCGGTTGAACGCGGACAGCGAGACCCCGCCGGCCCCGCCGAGGATCGGGACGCTCAGCCTCGCAATGGCGCCGACGACGACGGTGGCCGTTCCGTTGGGCGGCGCACCGGCGGCGTGTACGGTGATCCGAATTCCGCGCGCGACACCGCCGGAGTCCATGATCTTCTCAGCCGTGATCGAGGTGGGAGTGAGCGGTCCGGCAGGGGCCACGATGCCTTCGTACACTCCCGTCCCGACAAATGGCGCCGTGGGGCCGAAGCTTACGGTGTTGCAGGGATCGGTGCCCGTGCGCGGCACCCCGTTCAACGAATCGCCGTCGGCGGAGCCCACCAGCAGGTGCAGCACTCCCGAACCATCCTCGAACAGGAAAGGATCGATCACCGACGACGGATAGCTGAGGTTGTCGGCGAAGTGGGTAATGGAGCTGAAGAGCGGCTGGGCTGCCGTCCAATGCACAAAGTCAGTCGACAGCTCGTAGACGATGTGCGCCGCGGGTTTGTCTCCCGGGAATCCGAACGGGCCATTGAGCAGCGTGGCGATGTAATGGTAGGGCGGCAGGCTCCTGATCGGCGCGATCGTGGAGAGCTGGTTGAAGTCGAGGATGAGGCTGTGCTGGAGCGGATCGTTCAACGCCGGCGGGATCTCTCCGGACGGACAGTCGATCCAGCTCGCGGTGTTGCCGTTCATCACGAGCTGCATCTGCGGATCGCCGCGGGTTCCTGACGGGCTGGTCGGGTCGTAGGCGATGCGGAAGAGGGCGGGCGGCTGCGCGGAATCGGGTCTCCAATACTGCGCCGCGATGTAGAACCAGCTCTGGCCATCCGCATCCAGCGGGAACATCGATATTCGAGCGATGCCTTTGAACGCTCCCCGAGCGCTCGGGTCGGGCGGCTGGCGCCACAGGATGGCCGCGCCGAGGGCGCGGTTGGTGGCGGTGGCGTCGCGGGTGGCGACGCTCCAGTGAACCCCGTCATCGCTGGTGGCCCACATGACCACGAAGTACGACCAGGGATCAGTGCAGGAACCGCATGCCGAGGTGTCGTCATGCTCGCCGGCGCAAAGGTTCGGGTCGGATATGGAGGCGGTGAAGGCCATGAAATAGCGGCCATCGCGTTTCACGACCGCAGGCGATCCAAGATGGCCGACATACGCCTCGGGGTGGGCGGGGAGGTAGTCTCGATCCTGCATCCATGCGAGGTCATCGCGCGAAATGACTGCCTTGCCATCGCTGGCGGTCCATGTGCCGTCCGGCTTGCGCACGTGCCGCCAGATGGTGTCGCCGAAGCGAATGGGTGAGAGAAGATCGGTAACGCAGTGATTCGTGATCTGGTCTTCGACGGTGTAGATCTCCCCGAGGTTACCCTGACCGTCGAGCACGACCGACGGCCCGTAGGACCACCCGCCGCAATTCGACGCGGCGGAGGATGGATCGCGATCAACGATGCGCGCACCGCCGGAGACGATGGCAAGCTGGGGTCCAGTCCCCGCCTGCGCGAAGAGGGAGGGGGCGATCGCCGAGAGTAGCGCGAGGGTGGGCAGTTTCATCTGGGCGGATCATACGGTTTTTTGCGACATGTCCTTTGCGGCGGAAGAGTCTCACGCGGAGGCGCGGAGACGCGGAGAGGGAATTCGATATGGGTCGGACTCTCCAGTCCGACCGGCTCCTGCGTGGGCGGCAACGACGGGTAGTGTCTCAGTTACCGGTCTCCCGAGCACCAGTCGGACTGTAGAGTCCGACCTACGTCTTCGGCGTGTTTCGTCAGTGCGTGACAGCGCGATGACGCAGGATCGGTACGATTGCTTTGAGAGCGCCATCACGTTCACGGAGCTGACGGACGACGGACGTCGATCGTGTAGGTCGCGACCTGTTCTTGTGCGTTGCCGCGCAGGCCGTACGCGATCATCTGGTACGTTCCGGCCGTGAGCGCGCGGGACGGGACCTCGACATTGAAGCTGTTGCTGCTCGTCGCGCGTAGCGGCTCGCTCGACCAGACGCGCTGGTGCGACTCGCCGCTGACCAGCTCGAGACGATACGTTTCGTAATCGGTTGGGCCGATGAGTGACACGACGAGCAGGAGCGAATCGCCAGTGGGCGTGATCGTGGCCTGCGGCTGTTCCGCTATGCCTCGGCGGCCGTCGGGCGTGAGGATGGCCGCCTCCGGCAGGACGTGTGGCCGCAGCAGTTCCGTGCGCGTATGCCACAGTATTGCGCCGAAGACGATGGCAACGGTGGCGGCGATGGCGGCAATGCTCGCCGATGCTCGGAGCCAAAACTGGAGCACGCGTCCATTCGTGCCGCCGCCGGCGACGTTCGCGGCGACGCTGCGGTTGTCGGCTCGAAACGCGATCAACTGACGGTCGATGACGTCGCCGGCGAGGTAATCGGCGTCGCCGGGGTGCGTGTCGTCGGACGGAAACGGGGTGGCGTATGCGCGGGCGAGCTCGGGATAGGCGACGAGCAGTTGCTGCACGCGTTCGGCATCTTCTTTGGAAAGCTGGCCGCGCTCGTACGCGAGAAGCTCATCGACGCTCGGCGGTTCGCCGAGGCTCGCTTGGTCATCGGCGATCATCGCGTCGCGGACGGCGTCCCAGTCGGATCGGTTCATCGTTGTTTTCATCAGGGTTCTTCTCCCAGCTGCTCGCGAAGGGATCTCGTAGCGTCGCGCAGCCGCGATTTGACGGCATCGAGGGAGATGCCGAGGGTTGTTGTGATTTCGTCGTAGGTTAAGTCTTGCATTCGTAGGCGGAGACAATCGCGCTGCCCCCGCGGCAGCGACTCCATCGCAGCGCGAAGGCGCCACCGACGCGACTTTTCGACCTGACGGTCGGCGTAGTCGAGCTCAGCCGGCGCGGCTGGTTCGGCAAACGACAACTCGGGATCGTCGATCTCGACCATCGTCGCGCTGCGCTTCTGCGTCTGCCGGGCACGGACGCGGTTGAGAAGGACCGTCTTTGCGATCGTGGCCAGGAACGGCCACGGATCGTCGTTGCGAATCTGATCCATTCGTTCATAGAGCCGCTTGAACGTGTCCTGAGAGAGGTCATGCGCCTCGTCGTCTGCGATGCGATTGGTGCGGAAGTAGCGGTACACGCGCCCGTAGCACTTCCGGTAGATTGCTTCGAAGCGCTCGTCGTGGGGACCGCCGCCGTCTACAATCATGACCATTCGCTCTTACCCGTCATTTCGTATGGTCCGCTCATCCGTGAAAGCCCTCACTGCCTTTGTTGCGCTGCTGCTGTTGGTTGGCGGTTGCCACCATGAAGACACCGGCGCCGGCGGCATGTGGGGGCGGGCGGTCGAGCCGCGGTTGACTACGACACGCTCATGGCACTCGTGCACGCGGAAATTATCGCCTGGACATGTCGTCGTCGAAGCACAATGCGAAGCCGCGCCGGTGCTCTTTGGCCGCTGCGACGAGGTGATCGATTCGCCCCAGGAAGCGGATCGGTTGCTGGTATCGCTTCCCCAATGCACCGACGAGGCCATCGCAGCGCTGGAGAACTTCTCGCGCGCGGACGCGGCGGCGATGAGCGATCTGGCGGGCGCCTATTACGTGCGCGCGCAGCGGAATGACGCTCCGGCGGATCTGCTGCGCGCCCTGGATGCCGCACAACGCGCCACGGCTATGAAACCGCAGCCTCCCGGCGCGCAGTTCAATCTGGCGCTCATCCTCGAGGCATTGTCGCTCAATGCGGACGCGATCGACGCGTGGGAGCGCGCGGCGGTCACCGAGGGAGGTCAATGGGCGGATGAGGCACGTGCGCGCCGTGCGGCGCTCCTCCGGGCGGCCGCGCAAGACGGCGAACATCAGTGGGCGCAAGTTCAGGCGCAGATCGATGCCGCACTCGATGCGCGCGACGTCAGTCAAACGCGCCGCTTCATCGCGGCGTTTCCGGCGACGGCGGAGAACCATTTCGAGGACGACGTGCTCCCGCAATGGGCGGCCTCGCCGTCGCCGCAGCAGGTCTCGCGCGTCAGGACCTTCGCCGAGGCACTGTCGCAGTTCTTCAATGACCACTATTTCGTCGACGTCGCCGCGGCAATCATCAATGCACGGTCACCGGCGGTCGCCGACGCTTTGAAGCAGGGACATATTCTTTTCGCACGTGCTCGCGCCGCAGAGCGAAATCTGGCTCCTCAAACTGCCGCACCGCTTTACGGCGAGGCGGCGCGGTTGCTGAAGCAGGCCGGCAGTCCTCAGTACTTGCGCGCTCGCATCGCGTACGAGGGACAGCACGCGTTTGTGACCAAGAACTATGACATGGCGTTCAGGCAGCTTGACGCCGTGGCCGCGGAGGCGCGTTTGCTGCGATATCCGTCCGTAGTTGCACGCGTGGAACTGAACCGGCTCAACGCGGATCAGTTCCTCGATCGCTACAACGGTTTGTTCGCTGCATACGACGCGGCGATGACGGCGTATGGCGGAATGGCCGATTGGGAAGACCGCGCGGCGGCGGACGCGCGCGCCATCAGCGCGATGTCGGTTGTCGGTCTCAAGGATGCCGCGTGGCGCCAGGCTTTCTCGGCTGTCAGAGACACGCCGCGCGTGTTGAATTGGAAAACGCGGCACCTGCTTATCGGGGACACTGCCCGAGCTGCGCTCGACCTCGGCCACCCCGAAGCTGCGCTGCGGTATCAAACGGTTATGGTGGACAACGCTGAGCACATGAGGAGCGCGGAGCGGAGCGCGCATCTCGCCATTGCCCTTCGCCAACGTGCCGCGATCGAGCTCAAGTTGCAGCGCTACGACGCCGCACGACGCGACGTCGACGCTGCCATTCGCGCCAGCGCTGAGGACGTGGACCCAAGCGTGCGCCGCGCATTGGAAGCGCGTCTCGCCGAGGTCGAGGGGGCGGCCGCATTACACGTCGATCCGCGCGGCGCCGTTGCCGCGCTCACACATGCGATCGATCTCGCCTCGCAAGGGGAGTACGCGACGTTCCGGGCGATGCTATTCGCCGAGCGCGCCGAGGCGTTTCGCCGTATCAGGCGTCCACTGGAAGCCGAGGCCGACATGCTCGAGGCCTTGAAGCAGTTGCATGGCGAGGAAGAGCGGCTGCTGCGCGAGAGGCATCCAGGCCGGTCGGACGACCTCTGGAATGTCTACTTCTCCCGTTTCGAGGAGACGTATGACCTGCTGATCCGACGGTTGATTGGAGAAGGGCGGGTGGAGGACGCATTCCGGCATGCTGAGCGCGCTCGCGCCTTCGAGCCGCTCGACCTCGTCCGCAAGCTGCCGACAGCGCCGGCTGCGTTTCGAGAGCTCACCGCGCAACCGGACAACCTCGACATCGCGAAGCTGCGGGGTTATCTGCCGCCCGGCACCTTTCTCATCGAGTATCGCGTTCTCGAGGATCAAACGTACGCCTGGATCCTCAGCCGCGATGTCTTCACCGTGCAACGTTTGGCGGCCCGGCGGAGCGACGTAAAACGCTGGACGGCCGCACTACAGGATGCGGCGCGATTGAGGAGTAGGACAGCTTTCGAAGCCGGCCTGTATGCACCGTATGAATCGTTGCTGAAGACGCCGCTCGACGCCATTCGTCGCACGCCAGGCGGCGCCGCAGCGAACATCGTCATCGTCCCGGATCGCGAGTTGCGCGGCATGCCGTTCGCGGCATTGCGCGATCCGGATACGAAGAGATACTTCATTGAGGACCATCCGCTGTCGATTGCCGGCAGCGCGCTCTTGTACGTCTTCGCGGTCCTGCGCGACCGGGATCTCGCGGCAGCACACGACTCCTCCGCGCTCCTGATCGGCGATCCGGCGTTCGATCCGCAATCCATACTCGCCCGAGGACTGCCGCGGCTCCCGTTCGCGCAGAAGGAAGTCGAGCAAATCCGCGTGTTCTATCCGCGTTCCGAGGTCTTGATCGGTGAGGCGGCAACGCCGCAGCAATTCTTCCGACTGGCGGGCGGCAACGCCCTCATCCACATCGCGGCGCATGCGATCGTCAATGGCGACGCCCCTTCCCAGTCGTACCTTTTATTGAACGGTGTGCTCAACGCCGAGGCGCTCATGAGAGAGCTGCATACCAGCAAGACGCGGCTCGTGGTGCTCGGCGCCTGCAGTAGCGCGGGAGGACTGCCGGTCGGCGCGGAAGGCATTGCGCCTCTGGTCAGGCCGATCGTCGGCGCCGGCGTTCCGGGCGTGATCGGCGCTTTATGGGACATCGACGACGCCACAGCGGCCCCTCTTCTCGTGTCTTTTCATCGTCACTATCGACGTGGCGAAGGCGCGGCGGAGGCGCTCAGAGAAGCGCAACTCGAACTGCTCCGGGGCAACAACCCCGGCCTGAAGTCGGGACTCTCATGGGCGCCGTTCCAGGTCATTGGCCACGCATCTTCGCCCTTCGCGTCGGTAGGAGATATCACGAAGGAGAAACCACCTTGACAAGCTTCATTCTCAAGATCCTGTTCAGCGGTCTCATGGTCTTCACCCCCAGCCAGGACGGCAAAGAAATGACCGTCCTCCTCCTCGCGGCCGACCACAGCCATCATCTCTCGGACGGCAGCGCGCTCCAGCAGCACAACCCCCTCATCATCGCGCGCGCCGGCTCTTGCAGCGGCGACTGCCCGACCCGCGACGCTGACATCGCGCAGGTCATCTACGCCGATCAGTCGCTGGCGACGGCGCAGGACTCGCTCGAAGCCGCGGCCGGCGGCGGTGGCGCGTGGGCGCTTTCCGGTTCCGACGTCTCGCTGCAAAAAGCCAGCGGGAACGATCCCGATCTGCCGGCGCTCTCATTCACGTCGACCGCCCGCGCCTTCAACAACGGTCAGCCGTCGCTGATCCCGTCGACGTCCGCCGAGCGGGAGGACATCAGTTGGATCGCCGATCTCAAACAGATCTGCCCCTCCGGCTGCGCGCTCGACTCGTCGGTGCTGGCATCCGTGCCGCCGTCGACCGTCGTCGCGCGATTCCATCTGCGTAGCGGGCGCGTGTTCACGCAATCGATCGCCCGGATTGGCGCGAACGTCACGCCGGTCCATTTCTCGCGGCTCGACGGCGCCGGCAGCGCGTCGGCGTACTCGCAGGCGATCGCCACGTGGGTCGGTGCCGAGATCGAGATCTCCGGCAGCGGCATCGAGATCGTCGAGAGCAAATTCAACGGCGACTCTGGCCGGTCGATGACGCTCACGCCCGACGCGAATAACTCCATGGAGATCGCCGTGCTCAATCTCCCGCCGTTCATTCCACCTGCCTCAGCGACTAACGACGCGCCGCAGGTAGGCAAGCACTTCGAGGCCTATTACGACCTCCTGCAGAACCCTCCGGCGAAGGAGACACGCCTCGTGCCGCTCGCCGGCGCCGTTGGCGGCGCGCAATACGCGACGGTCGACTGGTCGGCTGTACATCCGCAATCGGTGGTGTATTCGCCGCTGCTCAACAGGCTGCGGCTGGACATCGGACGTGCGGCCTATGACCGTGTGCTCTGCCCGCCGGGCTTCATCGAGCAGTAACTCCTCGAGCGGTTCGCCGCATGTGCGGCGAACCGTTCTTTCACAGAGAACGATATGGACATTTTCAGAATCGTAGGTCTCGCGGTGTTCCTCATCGCGTGTGCGCCGCAGGAGCAGCCGTCGCCACGGCAGGACCGCATCGATGCCGCCTCGCTGTTCACCAGGCGCTACGCGATTTCGCGGCTTGCGAAGTGGAACATCCGCGGCACCGCCGCCGGCGCAGACTGCAGAGTCCTCCTCGTCGATACCTCGATGGTGCTCGACGATTCGCTCACGGAGGCGATTCATTACGGTACGGGCGCGTATGCCGTGGTGGACGGGGGCGTGCGGCACTTCACCCGCGAGCGCGCCTTCCGCGGCGTGGCCTATCGCGATCGCACCGGTCACGTGCGGACCTACGGAAATCTCGTGCAAGGTGAGGCGGAGGATCTGCAGCCGTGCCGCTGAGACTGGCCGTCATCTTCGCACTCGTTTTCGCGCTCGTCGTTCCGGCCGCGGTTGCGGCGCCGCATCGATTGGCACTGCTCATCGGAATCAACGACTACACGGCTTCTCGGCTCACGAAGATCCGCGAGGCCGCGCCTGATCGCGACTGGCCGAACCTGGCCGGTGCCGTGAACGACACTGCTGCGATGCGCGAGCTCCTCATGCTGCTGCACGGCTTCGACGCGCGCGACATCGTCACGCTCAACGACCAGGCGGCGACGCGGAGCACGATCCTCTCGGCCGCGAACGGGCTGGCCGCGACGGCGACGAAGGATGACGTAATCTTCTTCTACTTCGCCGGCCACGGTTCACAGGTGAAGAATTCACGATCTGACGAGCCGGACAAACTCGACGAGTCGATCGTCCCGGCCGACTCGCGTCGCGGCGCACCCGACATCCGCGACAAAGAGCTCCGGCGCATCTTCAACGCCATCCTCGACCGTGGCGCACGCCTCACGGTAATGATCGACGCGTGCCACAGCGGCTCCGCCGCGCGCGGGCTCCTCACGCTCGCGCGGCCGCGCGGCATCCGGCCCGATCTGCGCGACGTCGCAGACGGCGGTGATTACGGGCCGCGTCCGGAGAACCGCGGCGCGCTCGTCATCAGCGCGTCGCATGACGACGAAGAGGCCAGGGAGGCGCGCGACGACCGGCAGACGATGCATGGTGCATTCACTTGGGCATGGCTACGCGCGATGCGCGATGCGGCGCCGGACGAACCGGCGATGGAGACATTCACGCGGGCGCAGGCGCGGCTGCGGGCGGAGATGCCGTTTCAGAATCCGGTCCTGGCCGGCGATGCCGCGCAGCGCCGCGGTCCGTTCCTCGGCACGGGCAACGCCGTTCGCGCCGCGCTCGCGACGTTCGCCGTCGAGCGGGTTCGCAGCGACGGCACGGCCGTGATCTCCGGCGGATGGGCGCACGGCATCACCGCCGGCAGCGAGCTACGCGTCGTCGGTGAGCGCTCGCAACCACCGCTCACGGTCACGGCGCTCCTCGGCCTCGGCCGCTGCGAAGCGCACGTGCCTGCAGGGACGCATGTCCGCAGTGGAAACCTGCTCGAGCTCACCGGCTGGGCTGCGCCACCGCCGCGCCCGCTCCGTGTGGCGATCTCGCGGCTCGCCGCAGGTGTAAACGACGTCGCCCCGTTCGCGGGTCGCGCCGCAGCGATCGCGGCGAATCACGCGATCGAATGGATCAGCGATCCGACGGTACGGACGCCGGAGCACGTGTTGCGCCGCACTGGCGCGCGGTGGGAGCTCCTCGATGCAGCCGGGCAAACGAGCTCCTTCGCATCTGACAAGGAAGCGCTCCGCGCGCTGGCGCGACTTCGCCGCGGGACGTCGCTGTTTGTCCAGCTCCCCGCGACCGAAATGCTGGCGGCACAGATCGCCGGCCCCGCTGTCATCGAAGTCGTCGACCACTCCGAGGATGCCGACTACGTCCTTGCCGGCCGTTTCGTTCGGCATCACGTCGAGTACGCGTGGGTGCGCCCCAACATGAGGCGCGGCGACCGGCACGCTTCCGGCCTGCCGCTAAGGACCACCTGGGTCACCGATGCCGGCGATACGGCTTTCGTCCTCCGCCACCGCGCGTTGCGGCTGCACAAGATCGAGGCGTGGAGTCTCCTTGAGTCACCACCAGAGGTGCGCTGGCCGTATCGCCTCGCTTTACGCAACGAGCGCAATCAGCAGCTCGTTACCGACGGCGGCAGCGTCGCTGGCAACGACACGTACGCGATCGAGCTTCGCGCCGTTTCGCCGGTGGCCGCGCGCACCGGGCGCCGCCACGTCTACGTCTTCACGATCGACAGTTACGGCCAGAGCACGCTTCTTTTTCCCGTGAGCGGCTCGGTCGAGAATCATTTCCCGCTCACCGGCGCCGCCGCGCCGCCGGTGATTCCCCTCGGCGCGAAGCTCGAGATTGCGCCGCCGTATGGCGTCGACACGTACATCCTTCTCGCGACGGACGAGCCGTTCGCGGATCCGTGGATCCTGCAGTGGGACGGCGTCCGGGGCCCGATGCCGGCAATGACCACCGCACTCGAACGTCTCGTGGCGCTTACCAGCTCGACCGAGCGCGGAGCGCGCGTCCTCACGCCGGCAACATGGTCGATCGAACGGATCGTGATCGAGTCGGTCCGCCCGCGCCACAAACGCGCCGCATCAGTGTCTTTGCCTCATGCGACCTCCGCGCGATAGCGGCCGGCTGCCGGGCACGTGCAGCCAGTTGCTCGTTGCGGCGGGGGTCGCATGCATGCGTTCCGCGGAGGATGAATGGGCTTCTACCTGCATAAGAGCGTCGCAGTCGGGCCGTTTCGCTTCAACCTCTCCGGCTCCGGCGTCGGGATGTCGGTAGGCGTTCGCGGGCTTCGCGTCGGCACCGGGCCGCGTGGCAACTACGTTCGCATGGGCCGCGGCGGCGTCTACTATCAGCAAACGTTCCATTCGCCGGCTGCTCGGCCCTCCGCGCTGACATCGCCACAGATTCCGGCTGGAACGCATGCGCCGCTCCAGGAAATCGCGTCGGCGAACGCCGCACAGATCGCCGACTCCTCTTCCGAACAGTTGCTCGCCGAGCTTCGCGAGAAGCGTGGAGCAACGTCGCTCACGCCCTTCGCCATCATTGGATCGATTCTTCTGGTGCTGCTCGCTCTTTTTCTGCTCGCTGCGGCAGCGTTCCCGGTATGGGCACTTCCGCTGCTTTTGATCGCGGCAGTCGTGGCGATCATCGCTGCGCGCCGCCGCGACGTGCTGCGCAAGACCACGGTGATCCTCTACGACTTCACGTCTGAGGTCGAGGAGTCGTTCAGAACGTTCACGCAATGGGCCGACGCGCTCGCGTCGTGCGGTCGCATGTGGCACGTTGCGGCCGAGGGACGCGTTTACGACCGGAAGTATCATGCCGGCGCGACGTCGCTCTTGCAACGCAACGCGACGGTGGTGCGCAGCACCCCGCCGCCGTTCGTGCGGACCAACGTGCCGGTCCTGAGCGTCGCTGCCGGCCGGCGAACGCTGTACTTCCTGCCGGATCATCTGCTTGTCTACGACGTATCGAGCATCGGGGCCGTCAGTTACGGCAGCGTCGAGCTTGCAGTCGCGCGGCAGCGCTTCATCGAAGACGGCGGCGTGCCTGGAGACGCCACCGTCGTCGACTACACGTGGCGATACGTGAACAAGAGCGGCGGTCCCGATCGCCGCTTCAACAACAACCCGCGTATCCCGATTTGCCTGTACGACGAGCTGTACTTCCGCACCGCATCAGGCCTCAATGAAGTCCTCCAGTTCTCGCGCAGCGGCATCGGCGAAGGATTTGCGGCGGCCGTCCGGCACTTGGGGACGATCGCTACGTGAAGTAGCCGAGATCGAACGACGTGCAGGAGGTCGACACGGCTGCACGCCGTAGCATGCTGCTTCTCACTTGCGAACCGCATCGCGTCACGAGCGCGGACTCACATTCACAGGCCACATGGAGATGACCTTCTGCAAGCAAGCGGACGGGGGCTCGCATCGGCCCCCGCCGGTGTTCCTGGTTAACCTTGCGTGTTAGCTCAGGCGTGCGCAGTGGTGGCAGAGCGGGCGTCCGCCTGTCCCTGCCGCGAGGTACTTCTTCTCGATGTTGTTGCCCTCGGTGCAGGCGTCGTTGTTGTGGTGAACCGTTTCGCCGGGGCGGGTCGAGTGAAACGCTGCTACCTTGGCCATTGTCTTCTCCATTCGTCTGAGTCATGAATGACCCGCTGGAAACGTGCCGATTGGTGGTTAGTGTCCAACTTGCTCCAGATTGCAACTCACGTCCAGATGAGTACCGTGCAAGTCGGGGTTGAGTAGTGCTCCTTCGGATTCGCCGAATGAAGACACCGAGGCGTTACTTTTGTGGGGTGGCGCCACAAACTCCTCCGCCTGGTGTCATCCTCACAACGTGACGAGCTGGAAACCGCTGGTTCTCGGAGGCCTGCTCCTAGGCATCGCGACGGCGACGTTTGTGCCGTTCGCCTTGCGCAGCTCGCGCTCAGTGCGTACGCTGGCCGAGCCGCCGCGCAGCGTCAGCACGCGCTTCGATCGAAAACAGTCGGCGGCGCTGTTCGTCGGCGTGCGCCGCTTCACCAGCGATTCCGTCGAGGAAGTGCCGTACGCCGTCGACGACGCGATCGATCTCGCGTACGTCTTCGCGCTCGAACGACGGGTCAGTCTCGTGCCGCCACGCTGTGTCGTGCTCGCGCTCTCCGGCCATCCGGTGAAAAAGGAGTCGCGCGATCGGCTATACGCCTTGCAGGATGCCGGCGCTGACGTGCGTTTCCGCGCTGGTGCCGGTGACATTCGCGCCGCCCTGCGCGAGCAGGCGGCGCTCGCCGGCCGAGACGGAATACTCATCGTCTCTGTGGCCACGCACGGTTTCCTTCACGACGGCACCAGTTACATCCTCGGTGCGTCGTCGGCCGTACGCAATCCGGCTACGATGCTCTCCACCGCGGACATCTTCGAGGTGATCGCGTCGTCGGCCGCGCAACGTTCGCTCGTCTTCGTCGACGCCTGTCGCGAGCGGATGGTGAGCGGCACGCGCGCGGTGCTTGCAAATTCGATGAGCGCGGCGCCGCTCGTGCGGCGCCTGGGCCACACGCGCGGGCAGGTCGTCTTCTACGCCGCGGCGGCCGGCCAGTGGGCGTACGACGATCCCGAAGCGCACAACGGCGTGTTCACGAAGGTCGTGATCGACGGGATCAATTGCGGCGCTGCGAAGGTGCGCGGTGTCGTGACGGCGGAGACACTTGCCGGCTACGTCGAGCGAAATGTGCACACGTGGATTCGCGACAATCGCGATCCAACCGTCGGTTCCGCTACGCAGGTCAGCATGGACGGGGAAGCGCGCAACATGCCGCTGGCGCAATGCTGGGCTGCCGCTCCCGGCTCCGGTCCCGCACGCGTCACTGCCAGCGGTACGACCATTCGCGCTTTATCGGACAAGAACGAAGCGCTCTGGCAGCGCGACGCCGGCGGCGTGGTGACGCATGCCGAAGCCGTGGATCTCGACGCCGACGGGATGCGCGAGGTTGTCTTTGCCACGGGCGACGCGGTCACAGCGCTCGAAGCTGGCGGCAACCCAATCTGGTCCGCGCGGGAGGCGATGAAGGTGACGGCGTTCATCACCGGCGATCTGTTCCGGCAGCACACGAACGAGATCGTCGCGCTACGGAACGACGAGCATTCGCCGGCGTCGCGCCTCGTGGTCTACGGCCCCGATGGAGCTCGCCTTGGCGCGTTCGACTCCAGCCAGCGCCTCGACCGCGTCACAATCGGGCGCCCGACAAGCCGTCATGCGCCGAGGATCATCGCCACATCCGGCAATATCCTGCTCGTCTTGGACCCGAAGAAGCTCGCCTCCGGAAAGCCCCTCTGGGCCGGCCGCGTCTCGCCGCGCGCCGCCGGCGGGATCGTGTCGCTGGAGATGGTCGACTGCGATGGCGATGGAAAGAGCGACATCGCCCTGATCACTGCCAGCGGAGCGAAAGTTTGCGTCGACTTCACCGGCCACGCCATCCGCTCGCATTCGGCCGCGCACTTCGAGCGACTCGCGCCCAATCGCGCACGCTCTCGCGGTTAGTCACGAAGAACCACCAGCACCTGCGAGCTCGCCGGCGAATGTTCGCGGTCGTCACGCAGCAGCCTCGGGATGGGTGGTCGCAGACTCTCCCCGCCTTCCAAATTCGCGGCGTCTTCCTTCCCGGCGGCTTTTTCCATGAGGGTGCTATGACCCAGTTGGCGATCAGCCCGCTCGACTGTTACACAATCTGGATTTTGGAGAAGGTCACCTTGTAATCGAAGCTGGCAAGCTGCATTTGCGCGTTGCGCAAACTCAAGCGACTGAAAAACGGGAGCCAAAGCGGTCGGGGTGATCTGCTCGTAACCATGTATGCGATCTCGTACTCCGCGGCGTTGGGGCGCTTCTTCGTGTTCTTCAGCTTCAGCTTCGAGGGTAGAAGTTTGTTGACTTCCTTTCGAAAGGCTTCATCGCGGACAAACGCTGTGGCGGACACGACTCCCTGCGAGAACAGATGACTGAGAACGCTCGAACCTCCGTAACGCTTCACGTGAATCAGCTTCCGATCTGGTGAATAGACGTCGCAGAATTCAACGCTGCTCTTCCCTCCCCCGTAGTAAATCAGCTTCTGGTCCATGCAATACCCACCGACGATGGAAGCGGCAAGACGTCGGTTGTAGTCCGGCTCCTTCTCCCCCTTGTTGCAATCGATTAGAGCGAGGTCAGTCGTGCCGATCGCCCTCACGGAGTCGTTCACCGAAGTCACAAAGTCCTTGTTTACCTGATACCACTCACCGTTGTTGAGGAGGTATGTGGCGCCGCTGATCTCGACCTCGGCGTAGAGACAGCGATAGACTGGCCAGCGATCGAAATCGTTGTCTGTCGTTGCGCTCATGGCATAGGCGCGATGTGTTCGAAGGTTGTCGGTTGTGATCTGATCGACATCGCGATTCGCGAGGTAGTCGTTCAAGTGCAGGTCCGGGAACGTGTCTGCGGACTTTGCTTTTGAGTACCGGAACCCTGCGACGTCTGACCATGAAATGAGATCCGGCACCGCCAGCCACGGGCGGGGCTCACCGCCAGCACGAAGCAACCTGAGCAACTCGTCGTCGAGACGAGCGCGGAGTTGTTTATCCCTGACCTCTATGATCTTGTCGATCCAGCCGAAGCGCTTCTTGTACGTCTCTTCTGTATTTTTTGCGAGATAGCGGGCGAGCAGCTCCGGCAAAGAATCCAGCGTCACTTTGCAGGTTGCTGTGAGTCCATCCATTCCCGCCAGCCGTGTCCCTAATGATGCGTCAGAGGGGGTCCCGACGATGGCGCGCAAAATGTCGCGTTCTACGTCTAGACCAAAGTCACCGATTTCGGTGTCCTTACTTGCCTGCTCTCGAGTGTGCGTCGAGATTCCCTCGAAGGCTTTCTTGTCGATCGAACGAATCCCATCGATCGGCACGGAGTTCAAAGTCGTACGCAGGCCGAACCTCGCTTCAATTGCCAGAGGATTGAGAAGGTGGCGCCCGTAGCCGAATGTTATTGCGAACAACCGGTCTTTCACGGGAAGAACGAGCAGCGCGGACGCACTCGCGGTCTGTAGCAGCAGAGGGCTGGTATCGACGGCGTCTTTGAAGAAGGACGCCCATCGCGGCGGATGGGGGTCGGTGGAGGTGGTAAAGAGCGTTCCCGAGATGGATCCGACCTCGATGGAGGTCCTCAGCGGATCACGGCTGTCATCGAGCAGGTCCTCGATCGACGCAATCCCATCCTTCGCGAGGAAAATGGAGAGAACCTCAGCCTTTTCATCCATGGCGCACCTCGCCAATAGATGACACCGAATCGCGAGAAGTGTGGCTACCGTAGAGCGATTGGCGCGACAGCCGCGGATGCACCGGCGTGTCGACTAATCCGCGTCGGTGACGCTAACGATTCCGAGGATGATCTTCTGTTGATTGCCAACGGAACGCCTGCGGTACGGCGAAGGAGTCCTCGTGATCGTCTTCCCTCCACTCATCGCAATAGCCGCACATTCGGCGCGCAAGAAATGAAAAAGCCGCCCATGGCGGCTGCACGATCGCTGGGCATGGGTTTGGACTTGCTCGTGCCGCGTGAAGCAGGCTGGAGGAAACAGATCACGCTGCCCGCGACGCGCCCGGAGACGGCAAGTCGTCCGCTTGCGCGGACGACTTGCCGGACCAATTCGGATTGGCCTAATTCGGATTCGCTGACCGGAAGGTGGCCACCAGGCCGACCCACTGTTGACCGCCGCCGACGGAGGCCGAGTGGCCCGTTTGTCCGGAGGAGGTCGTGATCAGCTCGTGCACTGCCGTGGTGAGGTGGTTTCCGATGAAGTGGTCGCTGACTTCCACGAACCCGTTCGAGGGATTCGAGAAACTGGTCGGCGTGTAGGTGGTCAGCCCCGTGACCACGACCTCCTTCGGCTGCGCCGTGGCTGCCGTGAAGCCGGTGTCGATGGAGCCACTATTCGTGCCGTTGGCATCGTCGGCAGTCTTGTCGAGAACGCTCGTGAGCGCCGCGCCCGAATACTCGAGGACGTTCAGGATCTGGTCGTGGAAGCCCGCGGCCTCCGTGAACGTCTCCGACGTCCGTCCGCCGGGGTTGTTCGGCATGTAGTAGATCGTGGTGACGATGTTTGTCCACACTTGTGTCCCTGCCTGCACCCACCCCGCGGGGGCGTTCCAGCCGTTGTTCCCGCCCGTATCCACGTCGGAGGAGATCACGGCCACGAGCAGCGTTCCAGCCAGAGTCGGCTGCGACCAGGTGGCGGTGATGCTGGTCTGCGATTGTGCCAGAGCGAACGCGGTCTGGCGGCGGGTGATCTGCGGCGGCAACACCGTGACCGTGGCCGTATTGCTGTTGACGCTCGCCGTCCCGTTGCACGTGCTGGTCACACGCACCCAGTACGACTTCGTCGCTGACAGCGCCGGCGTCGTGAACGAGCTGCTGTTCGTGCCGACCGGTGTCGTCGTCACACCGCTGGTTCCGTCGTACCACTGATAACTGAACGGACCGCTGCCGGCGGCGACGACGCTGAGCGTCGTTGACTGGCCTGAGTTGATGGTGGTCGATGCCGGCTGCGTCGCGATCGACGGAGGCGCGCAGACCGTCACCGTTGCCGTGCTGCTGTCGACGCTGCCGCAACCGTTGGAGATCCTGACCCAGTAGCTGGTCGTCGTGGCCGGCGTCACCGTGAGCGAGCTGCTGTTCGTGCCCACGGGCGTCGTCGTCAACGATGCCGCTCCCTGGTACCACTGATAGTTCGTCGTTCCGGCGCTGTTCACCGTCACGGTCAGCGTCGTCGACTGGCCGGCGTTGATCGTGCGCGACGTCGGCTGTGCCGTGATCGACGGCGGCACCGTGCAGATCACCGTCACGGTCGCCGTGTTGCTGTTGACGCTCGTGGTCCCGTTGCACGTGCTCGTGACTTTTACCCAGTACGACGTATTGGTCGTCAGCGGCGGGGTCGTGTACGAAGGGCTGTTTGTTCCCACCGGTGTGGTGACATTACCGCTTATACCCTGATACCACTGGTAGCTGAAGGGGCCGCTGCCGCTGGCCACGACGGTGAGCGTTGCTGTCGAGCCGGCGGGAATGGTCGGCGATCCTGGCTGTGTGGCGATTCCGACCGGAATGCAGACCGTTACCGTCGCCGTCGCGCTGTCCGCATTGCCACAGGTGTTCGATATCCGGACCCAGTAGCTCGTCGTGACCGAGGGGGAGACCGTGAGCGAACTGCTGTTGGTGCCGACGGGCGTGGCCGTGCTCGGAGCAATGCCCTGATACCACTGATAGGTCACTGCCTGGCTCGCGGTCACGCTCAGCGTCGTCGACTGACCAGCGGTGATCGTGCGTGACGTCGGTTGTGCCGAGATCACAGGCGCGGCCGTGCAGGCCACGGTGATCGTGGCCGTGGCGCTGTCGATGGTGTGCGCAACGTTGCACGAGCTCGTGACCCGCACCCAGTACGATTTCGTGACCGTGAGCGGCGGAGTGGTGAACGAGCTGCTGTTGGTCCCGACCGGTGTCGTGGTCGTGCCACTCACACCTTCGTACCATTGATAGCTGAATGGTCCGCTGCCGCTGGCCACCACGGTGAGCGTGGCCGCCGATCCGGGCGTGATCGTTTGCGAGGCGGGTTGTGTGGAGATGCCGAGCGGGTTGCACGCGGTGGCCGGGATGGGGGTCGAGGCCGTGCTCTGTCCGGCGGTGTCGGTCGTCGTCAGGACGACGCTGAACGTGCCCGGGCCGGCATAGGTGTGCGTGGTGACCGGACCGGCCGTGTTGGTGGTCTGGCTGTCGCCCCAGTTCCAGCCATAGTTCGTGATGCCGAAATCGTCCGACGACGCGGAGGCGTTGGCCGTGCACGTCAGGTCGGAACAGGTGATGGTGAAGATCGCCGTAGGCGGCGTATCACAGGAGCCGGTGCTGACCAGGTCGGCGTTGAGGATCACCAACGCGTAGTCCTGTTCGAACGTGGACAGATTGCCGTCCGTGTCTCCGGCGATGTTGGCCGCTCTCACGGTGACGCTGAACTGCTCGTTGGCCGTCATGAAGGAGCGGAAGTACTCGACGTTGTTGACGTTATCGAACGGCAGGGTTCCGCCGGAGGGATAGGCAACCGACTCTTCGCCGTTCGCCGTCACCGCCAACGAATTGCCGACATACACGCTCGACGGATTGGAGTTTCGCCTCACTTCGAGATTGAGATCGTTGACAAGCGGATTCGCCACGCCCGCCGTGGCCGGCGTGTCCGTCCAGACCAGCGCGATCTTCACCGGCTTCGAGGCGTCGCGGACCTTGAGAGTCGTGCAGAACGTCTGTCCGGCCTGCGTAAACAGCCGCGCCGGCGATTGATCGAAGAAGACCGGCTTCTGCGCGCCGTTGAGGATGTCCTCGAGTGTCAGCCGTCCGAAGCCCTGCTGTTGGCTGGGTACGGGGCCGATGGGAATCTCCGGATTCTTGCTCCGGTCTTCGCCTCCGCGAACGCTCCGTGCGCCGGCGATGAGGGTGGCCTTGATGAGCGCGGGACTGGTGTCGGCGGGAGCGTTGCCGAGGTAACGCTTCACGACGATCGAGGCGGCGGCGCCGAGGGGGGCGGCGAAGCTCGTTCCGCTGTCGCCGCTGTAGATGAAGGAGTTCTCATAGTTGGCCAGGCAGTAACCGGTAGTCGGGTTGTCCGGCCAGAAGATCGAGGTCTCCGTCGAGACGATGAGTGACGCCGGCGCCATGAGGTCCGGCTTGACGTAGCCCGCAAGGGCAGTGCCGGTGCGCGAGGTCCTCATGATGTTCATGAAGCTGTCGCCTTTGGTTCCTCTGCAGTTGAACACGTCGGCCTCGGGACGGTAGTTCTCCAGACCGCCGAGGGTGAGGACGTTCTTCGCCATTCCCACGGGCGAGGTCTTGTTGCCGGTTCCGTTGTCGTCGTTTCCCGCGGCGACGGCGAGGAGGATCGGAATGCGGGCCGAGCTCGCGGTGTCGTCGGAGTCGCGGGCCGCGGTGTCGAACTGCCTCGAGAGCGAGTCGTAGAGTCCCGCGTCCGCCGTGCTTTCCCAGGAGTGGTTCTGGATCGTCGCTCCATTGTTCGCGGCGTCAGCGGTCCAGAAAAACAGGCGGCTGGGATCGATACCGGTGATCGCGGTCTTGATCTTCGTCATGAAGATCCCGGCCGTGGGTGCGCCGCCCAGGCCCATGAGGAAACCTCCCGAGTCGAACCTTTGCGCGGAGGCATTTCCGGCGGCGATGCCCGAGACGAGAGTCCCGTGTTTATATGCGTCACAAAGGAGCTGCCCCTGGGCGCACTGCGGGTCGGGATTGAAGGCGGGATTGTAGCCGAGGATGCCGAAGAACTTGCGGCCGTCGAGATCGGGGTGGCCGAACTGGTTCGCGCCGTTATCGAGACCGGTGTCGGCGACGCCGATCATCCACGACGTTGCCGGCATGTTTGCGCACTCGGTGCAGTGGGCCAGGACCCAACTCCAGTAGTCTGCGCCCACGGTGGGCTGCGTTTCGGTCGCGTTGAGGAGCGGCGAGAGGGACTGCGACTGCCGTCCGTCCGACAACCTCCCCTCGGGCTTGACGCCGGCGGAGAGGATCATCTGATGCTGCAACAGCGTCCTGGCCGCGGCATCGCTCATGTGCGCGTATACGAGCGTGTCGAGCGAACCGCGATGAACGTCGATCGCGCCTTCGGCGGCTGCGCGGATCGCGTCGACGCCGCCTTCCGAGGCGGCGCCAGCCGGCAGCTCGAACAGGAGGTCGTGCGATGCCCGGTCGGCGGAGAGGAACGTCGCCTTTTGATAGGGGTGATAGAAGTCCAGCCACTGGACGTACGCGAGATCCCGCGTTCGCGTTGCCAGCTCGGGCGGGCCGACGACGAGATAGCCGTCGTTCGGTATGTATCGCGACAGAGTCCAGCCGAGGGTCTGCAACTCGGCCACCCACTCCTTGCGGGGCGGCGCGACGAACTGCAGGACGAAAACGCCGGATTTGCCGGCGGCGTACCCGTGAGCGAGATTGCCTCCCGGTACGCCCTGGATGCCCTCCCGGACATCCACGTCACCGCCGGGAAGGCGGAGGTGGTCCAGCTCATCGCGCGCGCTGACGCGGACGTGCTGCTGCGCGGCCTGCTGTTTCAGAGCTTCGACCATGCCGGCCGGAGCGTAGGCGATGGAGTAGGAGCCGTACTCGGCGATCAGCTCCGCACCGAAACGCCCCAATAGGTCGCCGGGGACGCTCCTGCCGTCGAGTGGCGTGAGCTCGATCTTCGACCAGCCTCGCCGCGCTGCCGCTCCATACAGCGGCACCGCCATCAGCACCAACAAAAAAAGAGCCGCACATTTCCGTGAATACATACGAACCTCCGTTCGGTCACTATCACCTGCCACCCGAATATAGGTCCGTCAACGGGCTCGGCTGCGAACGAACGATGACAGTTGTGTATCTGCACAGCTACGTTGTTGTGTACATACACTGCTCCGGTTGTCCGTGGGTATCGGTAGCGCTTGCCATGCAGATACACAAGTGCGGTATGATTTCAAGGCTACAGATGAATAAGCCGTCGAACGACGTCGGACGCGACGACTGTCTGGTCATGCGCCGGCTCTGCCTCAGCACCAATCTGAGGAAGACCGAGCGTCTTGTCACGCGCCACTACGACGAGCACCTCGCACCGGCCGGCGTCACCGCCGTCCAATTGCCGATCCTCGCCGCCGTCGTGGCGCTCGAGGAGCCGAGCTTCCGGCAGCTCGCCGAGGAGCTGGGCCTCGAGCGGTCGACGTTGTCGCGGAACCTCGCCAGCCTGTCGGAGATCGGCCTGTTGTCGGTCGGCCCTTCGTCCGGCCCGAAGCCGGGTGAGATCACGCTCACGGCGAAAGGCCGGCGCAGCATTCGCCGCGCCCTTGAACTGTGGCGGGAAGCGCACGCGGAGCTCGAGGCGGCGCTGGCGAACGGCGCCCTCGTTCACGCGCTGACGCTGCTCTCGCGCGTGCGGCGCGCGCTGCGGAAGCCGCGGGGCGCGTAGGCCTCGCTCAAATGCACGCTCAACGTCAATGTCTGGTCATCGAATCGAAGGCCTGATACGCAACGTCTCCCCTCTAGCCGGTGATCGTCACCCTCCCGGCGGTTTCGGCAGACGCCTGCTCACGCGTTCCAGGGCCTCCTGCTCGGTCAGGGCATCTCCGGATCCGATCGCAAACGAGAAGTTTGTTTCGCGGGATCCGGGCGGAATCCGCACCTCTCCGATCGGCTTCCCTTTCCCGCTCACTTTGAGCACGACCGGAACGTTCTTCGCGGGATTGACGATGATCTTCCCGGAGAGGGTGTTCGCCGTGGTGGTGACGAGGAGGGCGTATGCGTTCACGTTTCCCGCCGCCGCGCGGATGGCCAACGACAGCGGGAATGAGTCGACGGACGCCTCGTCGACAGTCCCGGTTGCCCTGGTTTTGACCGTCGTGCCGAATGTCGTGAGGTCGCCGTTCTGGTTCACGTCCAGGAAGTAATTTCCGTCGCTGCTCGCTCCCTCGGTGTCGAAATTCAACTCGTAGTAGCGCTTGCCATTCGACATTCCGGGCCACCTCCATTTGTATTGATGTTCGGAGTTTAGCACTGATGGCTCCAGCGAAAACTTGCGACGGCGGCCGAAGCCGCCGCCGTCAGGGAATGAAGGGAAGGGCGATGGCGGCCCGTTCAGCAAATCGCTTCCGCAGTCGTAGAATCCTGCGGGAATCTGCCCGAAATCCAATCCAATTCGAGGTTTAGACGATGAAGCGTGCGCTGCTCCCGGTAGCCTGTCTCCTGCTGTCTGTCTCCCTCGCCTCCGCCAGGACGATCAAGATCCCGCGCCAGCCCGACTACCACGACGGCAAGATCGCCTTCAGCTACATGGGCGACATCTGGGTGGTCAACGACAACGGATCCAATCCGCGCCGCCTGACGGTGCACACCGCGCGGGACATCACCCCGCGCTTCTCGCCGGACGGCAATTGGATCGCCTTCTCGTCGAACCGCTACGGCAACTACGACGTCTTCGTCATGCCGGCCGAAGGCGGTGCGGCGCGCCAGCTCACCTACCACAGCGGCGCGGACATGGTCGTCGGTTGGTCGCGCGACTCGAAGCGCGTGGTTTTCTCCGCCGCGCGCGGCCTCGTCTATCCCGGCATCCCCAGCCTCTACGAAGTGCCGGCCGGCGGCGGCCTCGAACAGCCGCTGCCGGTCGACTGGGGTTATTGGGGCAGCTACTCGCCTGATGGAAAACGCCTCGCGTACAACCGCCACCCGATGGTCTGGTGGCGCAAGCACTACCGCGGCAGCTACGCGGCGGACCTGTGGGTGCTCGACGTCGACAGCAAGACGTCGAAGAAGGTGCTTGACGCCGACCTGCCCGACTCGGAGAAGCCGAACAACTTCTGGCCGATGTACGGCAACGGCGAGATCTTCTTCGTCTCCGACCGCGAGGTGCACGCCAAGGCCGGCTCGAAGGACGCCATGCACTCGGCGAACAACATCTGGAAGATCCCCGAGCGCGGCGGCAAGCCGGTGCAGGTGACGCATTACAAGGATGGGTCGCTGTTCTTTCCTTCCATCTCGTCCGACGGCAAGGTGATCGTCTACGAGGAGAACTTCGGCCTCTGGAAGCTCGACACGGCCACCGGGAAGACGACCGAAGTCAAGATCGACATCACCTCGGACGACAAGGAGAACGAGTTCGCGCTGCTGACGATCCGAAACGAGGCCGACAGCTACGACCTCTCGCCGTCCACGCGGCGCGCCGTGATCTCCGCGCACGGGGAGATCTTCACCATCGCCACCGACCGCGGCGACGTCTCGCGCGTCACGCACAGCTTCTGGCGCGACGCGAATCCGAAGTGGTCGCCGGACGGCAAACGCATCGCGTTCGTCAGCGACCAGAGCGGTCGTGAGGAGGTGTGGCTGGCGGACGTCGACGGAAAGAACGCCAGGAAGCTGACCGACGGCGACAGCGAGAAGGCGGCCATCGTCTGGGCGCCCGACTCGAAGTCGCTGGCGTACACGGCGTCGGATCACAAGCTGTACGTCGTCGATCTCTCGACAGGGCTGGCGAAGATGCTGGCCTCGAACGACGTCGGCGCCGTCCAGGTCCCGGAGTTCTCGCCCGACGGCAAATGGATGTCGTACACGAAGCAGGACGGCGACCTCCGTCCGCACGTCTGCGTCATTTCCGCGGCCGGCGGCGAGGAGCACCGCATCATCGACGATGTGCTCTTCGCCACCACCGGCGCGCGCTGGAGCCGCGACGGTAAGCGCCTGGTCCTCCTCGGCGGCTACGTGCAGGGCGGCTCGGCCGCGCTGCGCGCCAACACGGCGTCGCTCTACAGCGTCTCGCTGACGCGTGAAGATAAGGACTCGCTCAGCCGCGACATCGACGACGAGGAGCAGGCCGCAGCCGCCGACCGCGCCGCCGCCGAGCGCGGCCCGCGCGCCACACCGCGCGAGGCGCCCGAGGTGAAGATCGATTGGGACGGCCTCGATCGCCGTTTCCGGCAGTTGACGCGCCTCGGCGACAACATCACCAGTGTCGCGATCTCGCCCGACAGCCGCACGTACGCGTTCGTGGCTGCCGAGGAGTCGGACGAAGGACGTCCGGCGTCGTCGATCTACACAGTCGCTGAGAATGGCGAGCAGTTGCGCCGCGTGATGCAGTCGCAGCCGCCGCAGGAAGGCGAAGAGGAGCCGCAAGGCGGCGGCGCCGGCGCGGGGCTCACGTCGCTGCAGTTCTCGAAGGACGGCCGTACGCTCTACTTCCACCAGGGCAACGGCATCTGGTCGCTCCCGCTCGGCGCGGCCGAGGGTGGCGGCGCGGGACGGGCAGCGGGCGGTGGTGGAGCGACGGCCTCGGGCGGCGAGGGCGCGCGGCGGCGCGTGAACTTCACGGTGCGCGTGGAGGTCGATCTGCCACAGGAGCGGCGGCAGATCTTCGCCGAGTCGTGGCGCGTGATGCGCAACCGCTTCTACGATCCGGCCATGCACGGCGCCGACTGGGACGCGGCGCGCACGCGCTACGAGGCGCTGCTCGACGACGTCGGCGATCGCGAGGAGCTGCACAACGTCATCAGCCAGATGATCGGCGAGATGAACGCCTCGCACACCGGCATCAGCGGCGGCGGCGATCCGGACCGCGACGCGGTGCAGACGCGCTACCCCGGCTTCGAGCTTGCCGCTGATCCCGCGGGCTTCTACAAGATCGGTTGGGTCTACAAGCGCGGTCCCGCGGACCATGACTACGTGAAGCTCAAGACCGGCGACTACCTCGTGGCCGTCAATGGCGAGCCGCTGAAGTCGGGCGAGAACTACTGGCGCCTCTACACGCTGGCGCCCGGCCGCCGCTTCGAGCTGACCGTGAACTCCAAGCCGTCGCTCGACGGCGCGTGGACTACGCGCGTCGACGCGGTGAACGGCAATGCCTACGGCACGCTGCTGTACGAGAAGTGGGTCGAGGATCGGCGGCAGATGGTGGACAAGCTCTCCGGCGGGCAGATCGGCTATCTCCACATCCGCCAGATGAACGCGCAGGCGCTACGCAAGTTCGAGCGCGACCTGGCCGACAATCATTTCAAGAAGGCGCTGATCATCGACCAGCGCTTCAATCCCGGCGGCGGCATCGACCAGGAGCTTCTGGAGATTCTCAGCCAGCGGCAGTACCAGTACACGAAGAACCGCGGCTCGGTGCAGATCACGCGGCCCCAGCGCGGCTACTTCGGGCCGCTGGTGGTGATGGAGAACGAGCGCTCGACCAGCGACGCCGAGGTTTTCCCCGACGGAATCCGCACGCTGAAGCTGGGCAAGGTGGTGGGCGTAACGACGTACGGCGCGGTGATCGGCACCGGCGCGTATCGTCTGATCGACGGTGCGCAGCTCCGCACGCCCGGCAGCGGTCTGTGGAACGTGAACGGAACGAACCTCGAGAACTACGGCGTCCCACCCGACGTCTACGTCGACAACACTCCCGACGACTTCCTCAAAGGCCGGGACGCGCAGATCGAAAAGGCGGTGGAGGTGCTGAAGGAGGAGATTGGGAAGCACTGAGCGGGATGGTGTAACGGTTGTCAGTATCGGTTGAAGCGTCGTAAAAACCCTCTTTCACTGGAAATGCGGCGAGCCTTGGCCGTCAGGACGAGTAAGGAGGTAGTCATGGCACTTGCAAATGGAAGTCTCGTCCGCGTTCGAAACACCACCCCGGTGTATCTAGTGATCCTCGGTCAGTACTGTCACGTTCCGAGCCAACAGACCGCGCAGAATCTGTTCGGCGCGAACTGGGGAAATCTGGTGAACACGATCACCCAGGGAACCCTCAACTCGACCCTCCAGGGGGTGTCTTTCACCTCGGGCGCCTGTCTGGTACAGGGACAGGGTTCGCCCGCACAGTACCTGTACACCTGGGGACTCAAGTTCCTGATCGCGGGACCGCCCATCCTCACAACCTACAACTTCACCACGCCCTTCTTGATGAGCCCGCAGGTGGTTGAAGCGATGCCGCAGGGCTTCGTCATCGCCGAGTGACCGGCGCGCAAGGGGAGAGGAGCGTCCGCTCCTCTCCCTGCGGAGCCAGCGGAGGACGGAATCATGAATGGATCTGCCGAAACGAACATCACCCTCGAGCCCGCGCGCGTGCTGCTTGGATGGATGGACACGGAAGACGCTCTCCACGCCCAGCACGGCGGTGTGGCCGACGTCGAGACCTCGGAGGCGGACCGGGAGCGGCTGCGCATCGCCCGGGAGCGGGTCGCCGCGCGGCGCGTGGGCATCGATCAGCGCAACCTCATCACGCCCGTCCCGGGAACCCTCGTGCCATACATGAACGACCTCCGCCGCCATCCCGTCACCGAAAAACTCCTGGCCGAAGGATGGGCGCCGTCTGTCGTCGACCTGCGGCGCCTCTGCGCCTTCCAGCCGCGCGTCTTCACCCATCAGGCGGACCAGCGGATCAGCACCGTCGACCCGGGCGACCTCGCGTCCCTCGCCGCCGTCTCCCTGCCCATGCCCGGCACGACCACCGCGCCGGCATGCTTCGACCCCGCGCGGAACGCTTGGATCATGACCTCATCCGATCCGAACCTGAGGGTCACCGGCAACTTCCGTCAGCCGATGGGAACCCAGGTCGGTTTCGGTTTCGCCCTTTCGCTCGGAAGCTCATTTCTCTCCGTCATCCAGCACGCCGGCCGGTACTTCCTCGCCGACGGCTACCACCGCGCCGTGGCCTTCCTGCAGCGAGGAATCACCCACGTCCCGGCTATGACCCACACGATCCCAGACGGCGAGCCGTTTCAACTGCCCAGCGGCATGCTCCCCCCGACCGCCTACCACGGCGACCGCCCCCCGCAGCTCACCGACTTCTTCGCCGCCGACGTCTCGATCGCGGTCCACCTGCCGGTGTTCCGCCGGATCATCATCATTCAGGCGCTGGAGGTGATGGCGTGACGGTTGGCCAGCCAGTCACGTACTGCAAGGGCAATGAACTCAGGTCCATTGTCGGAACGGATGAACGCAGGCGCGCCGTATCGGTCGATCAAGTTCCAGAGAAAAAACGCCGCAAAGTGGCGGCTGGTCGGTACTTGATTTGGCGGGGCCGACGGGACTCGTACTCGTACAACCTTCGACGGCTCTGTAAGTTACCGAAAACACAACAGGCTGAAACGGCGAGAATTCCTCGATTGCGCTGGTGAGGGTACGTATTGAGGACGCGGAGGTTTGGCAACATTGGAGGTCGTCGGCGCCGTGTCGCGATCCCCGCTACGATCGCTCACGTCCATGGATTCAGCACGGGCACATTCGCTCTTTCGAAGTCGCCTGTGTTGCGGGACACCACCGTGAGCCCGTGATGCAACGCCGTCGCCGCAATCATGAGGTCCGGTTGCGCAAACGTGTGGCCGGTCTTTCGTCCTTCTTCCACCAGGAGTCGCCACTTCAGCATGATGTCTTCCGTGATGGCGAGGACTCTGTCGTCGAACATGGGGCGTAGTACGTTCGTCAACCAGTCGTTGAGCTCCATCCGCCGGCTGGCGTCATCGAGGAGCTCGATCCCGAACCGGATTTCGGCAAACGTAACGATGCTGACGTACAAGAGTTGGAGTTTCTGGCCTGACACGAACTGCAAGACCTTCGCTTCCGGTCTCGGGCGCCGTAGTTCCGACAGCACGTTGGTGTCAAGCAGCCAGCCAGTCACAGATCGACACCGCGAACGGGCGCATAGGTAGGCTCATGATCGATCGTGATGTCGCGGAGCGGCGAATCCTGAAGCACCTGCACGAGCGCCTGGCCCGTTTGTTCACTCCTTACGCGCCGGTACTCCTCCACCGAGACGATGATGACCTCTTCCCGGCCATGCACTGTGATCCGCTGAGGTCCTTCCGTCTTTGCCTTCCGCACCACTTCACTGAAGCGGGCTTTCGCGTCCTGAAGCGCCCAGAGTCCCCTCCGCGAGCTAGCGCGCACGGGTGTTCTTCGTGTTCTGGTCATGCTGACTAGTATACCTTGATGGAACGTTTGGCGTGGTGCAAGCGAACCTTCGATTGACGCGATGGTACTCCGTACCGGTGCGCGGAGCCTGGCCTCTCGCAGTCACGAATGACGTGGGCGGGGAATCCCTGCTTCGACGATTTTTGTGACCGTGCCGACGAGGAACCACTCGGTGTGATGCCCGAGATTAACCGAATCATGATCGGGATTGTGTTTGTCGAGAACGACTTGTCCCCGGGCTTCCTCGCGCCAGTAACCGATCACGCCACCTTCGGTCTTGATGTATACCGCGACGAGATCACCTTTCTGTGGCTTCTTGAGGCGGGTATCGACCAGGATCTTGTAGCCGTCCTGAAGAAGGTCGGCCATCGAGTCGCCGATCACCTTCACGACCTGCAGCGCGCCGTTGCGCACATCGCGAATCGAATGCAACACGTCGGTAGTCAGGAGCGGCCAATCCCCTTCGATGCCACTCGGTCCGGCCGCCATCGACACCTCCGGAACGACCCACGCGTGCAGCGCTTGCGGATAGTCGTAGTCGCGCTCCTTGAACCTCGCCGGCGGCACGGGGAAGCGGTACTCGAGTGGCTGCGGCGCGACGTCTTCGATCGAATCGAGCGCGAGCCGCTGACGAAGGAACTCGAGTAGCTCGCGGATGCGCCGGCGGTCGCCAATGGTTACGTCGAACTCGCGCTCGCCGAGGAGGTCGCCGACTGTCGTATCGAGCTGCTCGGCGATTCGTTTGATCGTGAAAATACCCGGCGCAACGGCCGGGCCTCGCTGCTTGTCCGGGTCCCGTTTTCGGTACGGCTCATAACCGGGATCATTTTCGAGAAGTCGGGAGAGGTTGTTCTCCTTCTTGAAGGGCTGTCCGTGCGCTTCCTCCCAGTCGCGCATCCGGCGATGAATCGCCTTTGCGAGCGCAATGACCTCTGCACGATCGGCGTCTTCTGTCATAGACTCGCATAGGTTACTGTTGTCGAGTGCTATGAAGCATGCAAATCTTCATGGCAAATCGTAACTTTCTGTATCTCGATTGTTTGCAATTGCAACGAGCACCGCTGAAGACAACTCTACGTTTCTTGAATACGTGTTCAGCGGCCTCGATGATCCAGTCATGTCTCGCGAGAGGGTCCGCCGCTGTATCACGTTCTTCCTGCTGATCCTGCTGGCCGCAGTTGCGCTTCGGGGCGGGGAAGGGAAAGACGTTGCGCTGACCCTCGGCCCGATTGGGGCGCTGCTCGTCATCGCGATGCGCTTCTATTTCACCCCCAGCCGAAAAGAAAACTCCGCCAAGTGGCGGCGAATCAGTCACTTAGATTTGAGGGATCGACGGGACTCGAATCCAGCACCTCCGGCGTGACAGGCCGGCGCTATAGTGCGCTTCGTGCTGCCGGCGGCCTGCACACGGGGACGCCAAGTCTTTCTGGCGCTTCGTGAGCTTTTGGTCGAAGGTCGCCACGTCGTCGTATCGTTTGGTCAAGGCGACGGCGACGATCGCGGCATCGGCGGGTGAGGGGAGCAGATCGGGCCAGACTTCCATCGCGCTTTTCGATGGGCAGCCATCGATGATTTGCACCTCGGGAGGGTGATGACGTCGCGGATCAGCGACGCCAGGCGCTCGCCGGTGAATCCGTGCTGGCTCTGCAGGACGTAAGTCTGCCGCCGCTGATTTCCAATTCAGTTTGTCACCGACGTCGAGATCGAGGGCATCGCGGACCTCCTTCTGGACGGTCGTTTAGCCTTTGCACGCGAGACGAGCGACCGTAGTCGTAGTGCGTAGTTAAGGACAAGCAAAGGAGGTCGAGGAGCTTAGCGCCTCTCGTCGAGGCGATACGCGTGTTCGCGCAGCAATCGTACACGGCCGGAGGTGAAACGTTTCGGGGCTATAGTGCGTCAACCGAGGCGAATCGTGTTGAAAGGCAAGTCCTCAGCCCACCGGAATCTCTTCGAGATGAGCGCTCTCCCGATGTGGGTTCACGACTCCGACAGCGGCTGCTTCCTCGACGTCAACGACGCCGCCATCAAGTGTTATCAGTGGTCGCGGGAGGAATTCCTTGCGACCACGATCGAAACGCTGCTCGTCTCTTCCGCCGGCCTGGAGGCTCTCGGCAAGGCCACGCCTTCGGCATTCGTCGATGGTGGCGAGCATCAACGGAAGGACGGGAGCACGCTTCGCGTCGAAACGAACGTTCAGGAGGTGGACGCCGGCGGAAGGCGGGCGTTGCTCGTCGTCGCGGTCGATGTCACGGACCGGAAGAGGGCCGAAGACCTGCTCACGAAGAGCGAGAGGCAACTGGCGGACGCGCAGGAGATCGCCCATGTCGGCAGTTTCGAATGGGAAATCGGTTCCGACGTCATTCGCTGGTCGGACGAGCTCTTTCGCATTTACGGTCTGAGGCCGCGCGAGTTCGAAGCGACATACTCCGCATTTCTCGAACGCATCCATCCCGATGACCGCCAGACTGTTGACGACACGGTTCGTCGGGCCGTGACGAGCGGCGAGCCGTTCGAAATGGAGGAGCGGATCGTTCGCCCGGACGGCTCAACGCATATCCTCGAGTCCCGCGGTCACCTCATTCCCGAGCAAAGGCGTCTCGTCGGCGTGTGTCGTGACGTGACCGACCTGCGGCAAGCGGAGACTGAACGCCGTCTGAAAGAGGATGAGATGCGGGAGCTGAGCGACCGCCTGGCTCGCACGGAGGCGTTCTCTCTGGTCATGGTGACGATGGTGGGCGTCGATGGGCACTTCACGAAGGTCCCGCCCACTCTCAGCAAACTCCTCGGGTATTCGGAAGAAGAACTGCTGTCGATGAACGTCGAACAGTTGATTCACCCGGACGACCTCGAGGACGATCGCCTTCATCGCCAGCGCATCCTCAGCGGAGAGGTGCAGTCGCTCGACATCGAGCTCCGCCTCGTTCCGAAAGGAGGCGGCACGGTATGGGTGTATCTGAACTGTTCGGGCGTCTACGACAAAGAGAGGAAACAGACGCATTTCATCGTCTATCTCCGGGACATCACGGAGCGGCATCGCGCCGAAGAGCGCATTCGCTATCAGGCGCTGCATGATGACCTGACGGATCTGCCGAATCGTGTCCTCTTCAACGATCGCCTGAAGCAGGCCATCGGGCACGCGCAGCGGCACAATGCTCACCTGGCGGTGATCACGGTCGACCTCGACGACTTCAAGTTCGTCAACGACAACTTCGGACATTCCGTTGGTGACATCATCGTGCGCGAGGTCGCCGCGCGCCTGAAGTCGGCGCTGCGTGCTACGGACACCACGGCCCGGCTCGGCGGCGACGAGTTCGCCATCATCGTGGAGGATCTGAACAGCGAAGAGCAGGCCTGGGCCGTGGCCGCAAAAGTCCGCGAGACTCTCCAGGACCACTTCGACATCGGCACGACCTCGCTGCGCGTGACGAACTGCACGGGCATCGGCATCTTTCCGCGCGACGGCCACGATGCCGAGATGCTGTTCCGAAGCGCGGAGAGCGCCCTCAACCGCGCGAAGGAGCTCGGGCACGACACCATTCAGATGTTCGATGAATCGATGAGTGCACGTTTCCGGGATCGGCTATTGATCGAGCAGGAGCTTCATGAGGCGGTCGAGAAAGGGCAATGGCTCTCCTACTATCAACCGATTCTTCGGAGCTGCGACGGGAAGATCGTCGCGGTCGAGGCGCTGGCGCGATGGAAACACCCGCGTCGTGGCATCGTCGGCCCCGACGAGTTCATCCCGCTGGCCGAGGATACGCGGCTGATCGTTCCGATTGGCGAGTGGATGCTGCGCACGGCCTGCCGGGACGTGAAACAGTGGATCGATCGGGGACTCGATCTGCGGCTCTCGGTCAATCTCTCCGTGCGGCAATTTCAGGAAATGACGCTGCTTCACACGATCGATTCGATTCTCACGGAGACGTCGTTCGATCCCTCGCGCCTGGAGTTTGAAGTGACCGAGACGGTGGCCATGCAGAACGCCGACTTCACCATGGGCCTGCTTCGCGATTTGCGGCAGCGCAACATTTCCATCGCCATCGACGACTTCGGCGTCGGCCAGTCCTCACTGATCTATCTTCGTCAGTTTCCGATCAACACCATCAAGATCGATCGGGTGTTCATCAATGACATGCTCAACGACGCGACCGATTCCGCGATCGTGAATACGATCATCACCCTCGCTCATACACTCGGGCTGAGTGCAACTGCCGAAGGCGTGGAGTCTGAAGGACAAATGCGCATGCTCCAATCGTTCGGCTGCGACCTGCTTCAAGGCTATTATTTCAGTCGCCCGGTTCCAGCCGCACAACTGGATGCGCTGCTGTAATCGGCCGTCTCCAATTCCTCGCGCCGCTCACGAACCAACCTGCGGCCCCGCTCTTCCCGGCGCGGAACCGGAGCGCGCTCCCGATCACGGCCAGGCTTCCGGCGATGTGCGCCGCCATCCCGACGATCAGCGGCCATTGCCGGATGCGAATCCCGCAGGTGAGATAGACAATCTGTCCTCCAAGAAAGAGCAGGTAGGTCAGGATCGATACGTCATCCGAGCTCCTGCGCTTCCAGATCCGGCACATAGGCGGCACCGGTGGCCACACCAACGACCGAGACCAGCCAGGCAAGAAGAACGTCGAATAAGGCCATCGACAGACGATGTGTCAGATTTGGCGCGGCCGTCGCCGTTTCGTCCGGTGAATCGGAGGTCCCTCACTCCCGGCGCACAGTTCTTGCCTGCCGGCCGATCACGAGCGCTCCAACCGCGCTTAGGGCGGCCAGTGCGGCGGCCGCCAGCATGCTGATGCGAAACGCGCGCACGAAGGCCTGATCGACGGCCGCGGATACGCGGGCTCGCTCGCTGGCATCGAGTGACGCGGGAGGTCTGGCTTCGGCCAGGCGCAACCGCTGTGCCGCCATCGCCTGGCGAATCGCCGGAGAGGCGCCCACCGAGGCCAGACGTGCGTCGAGTGCCGGGGCGAAAATCATGATGGACAGCGCGCCGAACAGCGCGATCGACAACAGACCGGCAGCACGGGCGACTGTATTGTTGATGCCCGAAGCCGCGCCGGCGTGTTTCTCCTCTCCGAACGACGTCATGACCGTCGTAGTCAGCGGCGCCACTGTCGTGGCCATGCCCAGTCCCAGTGTGAGTACGCCGGGGAAGAAGGTCAACCAATAGGAACCACCGATGGAAGGGCAAGCCAGAAGAACGAATCCGCAACAAGCCAGGAGGGGACCGACGATCAGCGGTAGCCGCGGCCCGAAGCGATCGGCCAGCCCGCCTGTCCATCGCGAGAGGATTGACATCGTGGCCACGAACGGAAGAAACGCCGCTCCTGCCTGTGCCGGCGAGTAGTGCTGCACCTGGATCAGGTTGAAGGGGAGCAGAAACGTCACCGTGGAAAGCGCTGCGTAAAGCAGCAACGTCAACAGGTTCGCGCCGCGGAAGACGCGGGAACGAAACAGCGTGAGCGGCATGATCGGACTCTCGATCCGGCGCTCGAGGGCGATGAAGGCCACGAATGCAATCGATCCGAGCAGCAGCGACCCGATCACGAGGGCGCTTCGCATTCCGCGAGAGGGCGCCTCGATCATTCCGAAAGTGAGCGCGGCCAGGGCGGTGGTCACCAGGAGAGTGCCGCCCCAGTCGATCCGTCCGGGCTCTTCCGATGCCCGGTCCGGTGACATGGAAAACCAAACGATCAGGAGTGTAATCGCCGCGATCGGAAGATTGATGTAGAAGACGGCGCGCCACGACACCGCCTGCACCAGCCAACCGCCGAAGAGAGGGCCGGCGATGACGCCTAGCGAGGTGAGTGACGACCATGTGCCGATGGCGCGGCCTCTCTCAGCGGCCGGGAACGTCGCCGTGATGATGGCCAGGCTGCCCGGAACCAGCAGCGCCGCGCCCAGACCCTGAAGTGCGCGCGCCGCGATGAGCTGTTGGGGGTTGGCCGCGGCCCCACAAACGGCGGAGGCCGCGGCGAACGTTACGATCCCGATCGCGAAGACCTTTCGGCGGCCGAGGTGATCGCCGAGCGCGCCGCCCGCGAGGGTCAGCGACGAGAGCACCAACAGGTAGGCGTCGACGATCCACTGCGCATCGCTGACGGTGACGCCCAACGAACGCTGCAGCACAGGAATGGCGATGTTGACCACCGTCCCGTCAATGAAGGCCATGGAGGAGCCCAGGATGGCTGCCGCCAGCGTCCAGTTGCGGCTGTGTGAGGAAGTCATGGCCATGACTCGCGCCAGGCGCTCACTTCAGCCACGCTCTGGCCACCTCTGATGGGCTCCGTTTGTCGCGGTCGATGGCCAGGTTCAGGCTGCGCATGGCCGAGGCATCGAGACGGCCTTCGAGGGATGCCAGTGCGGCTGGACCGGCGGCGCATTTTGTCCCGAGGTCACGGCGTACGACCAGCGCGGCGTCGTATGGTGGAAAGAAGTGGCGGTCGTCTGCCAGGACCGTGAGACCGAGGACGTCGATCAAGCCGTCGGTGGAGTTGCCGGCGATCAGGTCGATTTCTCCCGCGGCAAGCGCCCGATACGTCAGTCCCAGATCCATCGTTCGCGGCGCCTCGGCGAAACGAAGTCCGTAGTGCTGCAGCAGTCCATTCCACCCATCCGGCCGTTCGACGAACTCGTAGCCGAAGCCGGGGCGGAACGTGGCGCTGACCCGCCCGAGATCGGAGATGGTCTTGAGCGAGAACCGTTGCGCGTCGCTCGTGCGAACGATCATGGCGAACGTGTTCTCGAACCCGAGAGCCGGTCCCCACGAGAGCCCGCGAGCTCCGTAGTCAGCCGAGACTCTTTTCATGACCGCCGTGCGATCGCGCATGGCCTCATGATGAAGGATGGCCGTGAGCGCGGTCCCGGAGTACTCGGGATAGACGTCGAGCGATCCCGCGGTGATGGCCTTGTCGCATACGAGCGTGCCGCCGAGATCGAGTTTCCGTTCCACGGCGCAGCCGGCGCGCTCGAGCCGCTGCGCCACGATCTCGCCCAGAACCACGGACTCGGTGAAATTCTTGGAGCCGACGACAATCGGTTTCTGTTTTGAGCAGGCAGCAAGGAGAAGAACAGCGAGTGATGCGAGAACACGTGCGCGGCGCATGGAGACATTCTCGCAGGCCTGGAAGCCGGACGCCGAACGATCACACGCCCAGTCGTCTGGCAGCCAGTCGTTCCAGGGCGCCGAAGAGCAGATCGGCTGCCACGGCCAGCGCTGCTGCGGGCAGAGCGCCCGCGAGGATACGAGTGCTGTCGACCATGGCCACGCCGCGGAAGATCAATGTACCCAGCCCTCCGCCGCCGACGGCCGCGGCGATCGTGGCCACGCCGATGGCGATCACCGTGGCGATGCGAATGCCTCCGAAGATCGACGGCAGGGCCAGGGGGAGATCGATCCGCACCAATCGCTGGCGCTCGGTCATTCCCAGCGCCGTGGCCGCCTCGCGGATCAACGGATCGACACCGGCAATTCCGGTCACCGTGTTCCGGACCACCGGCAGGAGTGAGTAAAGAATCAGAGCGACGATGGCGGTGCGGATGCCGATGCCGCCGATCAGAGGCAACGGAATGAGGAACCCGAACAGCGCCAGCGAGGGAATGGTCTGAATCATGTCGATCACACGGAGGACGACGCGTCCGGAGCGCGGATTCCGGATGCAGGCGATTCCAATGGGAATGCCGGCGGACGTGGCTACGAGCATGGCCGCTCCGACGATGAGCAGGTGCTGCGCGGTGGCGTGAACGATCTCGGCGGTCAGGTCGCTCATGACGCCTCCGGGATACGGGCGGCGTCGAGAAAGCGACGGATGAGCGGATGCGCGGATCGAACGAAATCGCCGGCCGGAAGGTCTGCGACGATGGCCCCGTCTTCGATCAGCACGATCCTCTGCGCCACGCGAAGCGCTTCGGCGACATCGTGAGTGACGAATAGCAAGGTGACGTTGCCGCCATCGCGCAGGGCAACGAAGGCATCCTGAAGATCGCGGCGAACGATGGGGTCGAGTGCGCTGAATGGCTCGTCGCAGAGCAGCAGCGGCGGAGCGGCGACCATGGCCCGGGCGATTCCGACGCGCTGCTGTTCGCCTCCGGAAAGCGAGCGCGGAAACCTTCCGGCAAAACGAGCGAACGGTATGTCCAGGCGTTCGAGCAATTCCTCGCTCGCTCGGCGGATGCGCTCGTCCGGCCAGCCCAGGAGGCGCGGAACGGTGGCTACGTTCTCAAACACCGTCCGGTGAGGAAACAGCGCAGGTGCTTGCAGGATCGTGCCGATGCTCCGCCGGCGCTCGGCCAGTCCTGATCCGCGCAGCGGAATGCCATCGATGACCACCGTTCCGCTGCGCGGCTCGGCCAGCCCGTTGAGAAGCCGAAGCAGCGTGGTCTTGCCCGCTCCACTCCTGCCAATCACCGCCACCGACTGGCCGGGATCGATTCGCAGCGAGATGTCCCTTACGATGTCGTCGCCGTTCGATCCGATCACGGTCGCTCGATCGATGCACACTGAAGAGCCCACAAGGCGATTGTAGTGTGGCGTGCCGCGGAGGCGCTGATCGATCGCGAGGTCGTACCTTCAGGGATTGTTCGCGGTGCGCACTGCACGCCGCCTGACAGCCGCTCCTTCGAGAACGTCGAGCGTGACCAGGCCGTCGTAGAGGGCGATGTTGGCGCCCGCCGGGGCGGTGATTTGCCCAACCGGCGCTGTAGATACGGTGACGCCGTTGACGGTCACGCGCGGCGTGGCAACGTCGTTCGTCGTCCATGAGGCCACACCGCCCGGAAGCGCCCAGAGCGCGCCGAACGGAACGATGGCACAGGATGCCGTGTGACAGCTTCCGGTCTCGGTCTCGATGCCCGTCGGAAAGTTGCCGATATCGACGCCGAGGTATCGAGGGTCCTTGCCGTTGTCGTAGAGCTTGTTGTTCACGAATGAGATGCGCGCCACGTCGACAGGAGAGCTGTTGAGGCCGACTCCCCAACTGGTGTTCGTGTGTACGTCGTCGCTCACGAAGGCGACGTCGTGAATGCCCGGAAAGTTGATCTCCACGCCGTCGACGACCGCGTTCGAATCGAGGTCATCGAAGCCCTGCCGCAGGACCGTATTCTCCACGCGCAGAAAATCGACCTTTCCCGCCAGAAGGAGCTGGCCGCCCGCGCACTTTTGATCTCCTCCCGGCCCGCAGGTGTAGTAGACATCGTCGCGATGGTTGTGGTCGAAGAGGCTGCGGCTCAGCAGCAACGGTGCCAGCGCCGTCCCGTGCACGTCGAAGAGCACGAGCGCGTTCGAGGCAGTGTGCCAGAAGAGCGTGTCTTCGATGGTGAGCCCGCCCGTGAGCCCGGTGATCTCGAGCCCGAACTGGTACGGGGCGATGAAGCGTGCATGGCTGACGCGGGCGCTGCCGCAGGTGTTGAAGAATGCTCCGATGCTCTTGGATGCCGCGACCGTCACATGGTCGAGCAACACCTCGGCCACGCCAAAGATATCGATGGTCCGGCTGCAGTCCGGGTTATCGACGGGCGGGTTCGTCGGACTGACCGGCGAACATGGGACATCGGCGTCCTCGTCGATCGTGAGGCTGCTGATTTCCGCGGTCGGACTGCCGATGATCTGGATGAGCGGGTAGTCGTGGTGGTCGATGCGTCGAATCGTGGCGCCCGCGGCCCCACGGATCGCGACAGGGCGATCATTGATGTGCACCTTGCAGGCGTCGACTCCGGAGCAAACGATGTTTCCCAGGATCTCGATGGTCGAGTACGTGCCGGATTGGACGGCGTTTGCACAACTGACGAGCTGCGTGGCCGTCGTCGCGGTGCAAGCGATCTCCCCGGTAGTTCCCTGGGGCGACCTGACGTGGACTTCCGCCAAAAGTGAGGGAGAGCAGGTGAGGGCCAGGAGGAACAAGGAGGCCGCACTGCGAGAGAAGCGGAGCTGGCGGAACACAGTCACTCCTTATGAACGAGAGGATCAAGTATAGGCCATCACCCATGTTGGCCGGCGCCGCATGGATCATGCCTGACGCGGAGCCAGCAACGCTTCGATCTGGGCTCGCGACTGTTCGCCGAGGCTGTCTTTCGCGCGGACGCTCACACCCACCGTCTCGATCGGCGTGCCGACGCGGACCGTCACCACACCCGGCGTGATTCGTTTCGCGCCGGCGCGGAAAGCGTCGTACGTCCCGTCGATCGCCAGCGGCAGGATCGGCAGCTCCGAGCGGATGGCCAGGAGGAACGCGCCGCGCTGGAAGGGGCGCATGGCCCACTCACGCGAGCGCCCTTCCTCGGGGAAGATGACGATCGTGTTCCCTTTGCGGATCCGATTGACGGCCAGGTCGAACGACTTCACCGCCGTGCGCCGGTTCTTGCGGTCGATGGGGATGAATCCGGCCCGGCCGATGGCCCATCCGAAGATCGGAATGCTGAAGAGGCTCTTCTTGGCCATGAAGCGGATCGGCTGCGGAATCGCCGCGAAGATGCAGGGGATGTCGAAGTAGGAGTGGTGATTGGCGATGAGGATGTAGCGCTTGTTTCGATCGATCCGCTCGATGCCATCGCCGCGAATCTTGATGCCCGCGCCCCACAGGAGCAGGCGTGCCCAGAGACGGATCACAGGGTCGATCCATGGCGAGGACGATGACAGCAGAGCGATGCACATCACCGTCGTCGCCAGCGGGATCGTCACCACGATGGCCACGATCGCGGCCCAGATGGTTCGGAACATGGCCGCGCATCTTATGACGTGGGGTGTGGGGAGTGGGGGGTGGAAGTCGGAGAACAGGCTACTCTTCCCCGACAACCGATACCCGACAACCGATACCCGACACCCACCCCGGTGCTACAATCTCGCCCCTTCGCCAATGATCCCACCCAAGTCTTTCCATCACTCATCCAAAGGAGAAAGACGTGCCTGACAGCATGACCGCGGCGGCGGTGCTCGATGAGCCTGTGACCGTCGCCTCAATCGTCAACGACTGCACCATCCACGTTGCCACCGTCAACGGCTCCGGATCGCAGTCGTCCAACAGCGTTCTGATGCGCTCCATCTTCCAGATGGGCGTGCCCGTCAGCGGGAAGAACATGTTCCCCTCGAACATCGCCGGTCTTCCCACATGGTTCACCATCCGGGCGAACAAGGACGGCTGGATCGCCCGCAAAAAAGAAGTCGACATCATGGTCTGCATGAACGCGGCGACCGCCCGCGAGGACGTCGAAGCGCTCCAGCCCGGCGCCGTGTGCATCTACGATGCGCCGCTGAACTGCAAGGGCATCCGCCCCGACATCACCTTCTTCGAGGTTCCCTTCGCCAAGCTGGCCGGCGAGCTGTCGCAGGACTCGCGCCTCCGCAAGCTGCTGACCAACATGATCTACGTCGGCATCGTGGCCGAGCGCCTCGGCATCGAGCGCGACGAGATCATCAACGCCATCACCAAGCAGTTCAAAGGGAAGAAGAAAGCGATCGACCCGAACATCGCCGCCATCGACAAAGGGCTCGAATACGCGCGCGAGAATCTGCCGCGGCAGCACCGCTGGCGCATCGAGCGGATGAACGCCACCGCCGGCAAGATCATCATCGACGGCAACGCCGCCGCCGCCATCGGTGCCATGTTCGCCGGCGTCACCGTGGTGACGTGGTATCCGATCACGCCGTCGTCCTCGCTCTGCGAATCGCTCATCGATTACATGAAAGAGCACCGCATCGGGCCGGACGGCAAAGCGACGTTCGCGATCGTCCAGGCCGAGGATGAGCTGGCCGCGATGGGTATGGTGCTCGGTGCCGGCTGGGCGGGCGCGCGATCGCTGACCTCGACCTCGGGGCCCGGCATCTCGCTGATGGCGGAGTTCGCGGGCCTCGGCTACTTCGCCGAGCTGCCGGGCGTGATCTGGGACATCCAGCGCGTCGGTCCGTCGACCGGTCTGCCTACCCGCACCGCGCAGGGCGACATCTTCGAAGTTCACTATCTCTCACACGGCGATACGCAACATATTGCACTGATCCCGTGCTCGGTCGCCGAGTGCTTCGAGTTCGCCGGAGAGGCGCTGGACCTGGCGGAGATGTTCCAGACGCCGATCTTCGTCCTCTCGGACCTCGACCTCGGCATGAACAACTGGATGTCGGACCCGTTCGTCTATCCCACCAAGCCCTATCGCCGCGGCAAGGTCCTCGACGCCAAACAGCTCGAGGAGCTCGGCGGCAAGTGGGGACGCTATCTCGACGTCGACGACGACGGGATTCCCTACCGCACCCTGCCCGGCACCGACCATCCGATGGCCTCGTACTTCACCCGAGGGTCCGGGCACGACACGCACGCGCGCTACTCGGAAAAGCCGGCCGACTACAAAGCGACCGTCGACCGCCTGGCGAAGAAGTACCGGACCGCAAAACAGTTCGTGCCGCAGCCGGTCATCGATCGCCGCGCCAAGGCCACGATCGGTTTCATCGCCTACGGCACGACCGATGTAGCGCTCGAAGAGGCCCGCTACCAGCTCCGCAACGAGCACGGCGTCGAGACCAGCTACCTCCGGCTGCGGGCCTTGCCGTTTACAGATGATGTGACCGCCTTCGTCGAAGCGTACGAGCGCGTCTACGTCGTCGAACAGAATCGCGACGGCCAGATGGGCGATCTGCTCCGTCTGGAAGTGGGCGATATCCAGCACAAGCTGCGCAAAATACTGCACTACACCGGTCTGCCCTGCGACGCTCGCTCGATCACGGATTCAGTGCTGCAGATGGAAAACGACGGCACACGCGTCCTTCGGATCGGCCTCGGGGCTCAGGCGACGACGCAGACGGTCGCGGAGGACTAAGTCATGGCGGAAAGCGTTCTCAAACTCCCCAACGAAGCGGCGGCACCGAAGGAAAACCGGCTCGGCCTCAAGGCCCTCGACTACCAGGGCGGCAAGTCGACGCTCTGCGCCGGTTGCGGCCATGACGCCGTCAGCAACCAGATCGTCCGCGCTTTCTACGAGATGAACGTGAAGCCGGAGAAGGTGGCCAAGTTCTCCGGCATCGGTTGTTCGTCGAAGACGCCGGCCTACTTCCTCGGCCGCGCGCACGGCTTCAACAGCGTCCACGGCCGCATGCCGGCCGTTGCCACCGGCGCGATGCTGGCCAACCATCATCTGATCAGCATCGGTGTTTCCGGCGACGGCGATACCGCCTCGATCGGCCTCGGGCAGTTCATGCACCTGGTCCGCCGCAACATCCCGCTCATCTACATCATCGAGAACAACGGCGTGTACGGCCTGACCAAAGGCCAGTTCTCCGCGACGGCCGACGAAGGCTCGAAGTTGAAGACCGGCGTCATCAACGACCTTCCGCCGATGGATCTCTGCGCCCTGGCCGTGGAGCTCGGCTGCGGCTTCGTGGCTCGCGGCTATGCCGGCGATCCGAAGCAGATGGTGAACATCCTCAAAGCCGCCATCGCTCACGACGGCCTGGCCGTCATCGACGTCATCTCTCCGTGCGTGACCTTCAACAATCACGACGGATCGACGAAGGGCTACACATACTCGAAAGAGCACGACGAGCTGCTGCACCAGATCGGCTTCGTCCAGTCGTACGAGCAGATCGAGATCGACTACGAGCCGGGCACGATTCGCGAAGTCACCCTCCATGACGGATCCCGCCTTCTCCTAAAGAAGCTCGAGGAAGACTACGACCCCTCGAACGCCGTGCAGGCCCTGCAGCGCTCGCACAAAGCGATCGAAGACGGCGCCATGCTCACGGGCCTCATCTACCTCCGCCCCGAGAAGAAGAGTTTCATCAGCCTCCTCAACATGAGCGACAAGCCCCTCTGGTCGCTGAACGAGGCAGAGACGCGTCCGCCGAAAGAAGCGCTCGACCAGATCATGCGGGAGCTGATGTAGGGCGCGTAGCGCCGCCCCGTAGCGCCGCCCCGTAGCGCCGCCCCGTAGCGCCAGCGGCCCGCTGGCTGGACCGCCGCCGGCTCGGCGGCGCTACGCTGGCGCTGATATCAATACGGCCCGATCCTTGCTCAGCAGTACCGCATGAGCAACGACGAAAAAGGCGCTACCGAAGAAGACATGCAGAAGATCCACGTGATCCACGGCGCGGAGGCCCTCGGCTACGAGGGCGCTGGCCGCGAGGAGCACAGCGGCGAGAACTCCCCGAAACGTCCGACCGGCAATCCCCACGACGATCTGGCGGACAACAAGCCCGAAGACATACGGTAGCTACCGCTTCTTGATCGCCGCCAGCCTGCTTTTCGCTTCCGGGTGCTCCGCGGAGATCTTTAGCACGTCCTCGTAGCAGGCTTGGGCCCGGGAGGCCAGGCCCTCGGTGCGATAGAGATCGCCCAGGGAGATCAGGACCTCGACCGAATTCGGATCGAGTGAAAGGGAGCGCTGAAAACTCTCCGCCGCGTCGCGCCGCCATTTGGGATTGCGCTCCTGGCAGGCCCCGAGCAGATGCCAGGCCTCGGCGTGGTCAGGGGCGAAATTCACGGCCTGCTTCAACAGGACGATGGCACCGTAGTAATCGCCTGTCGCGCTCAGCTCTCTGGCCCGCTGGAAGTTCTGATTGGCAATCGTGCGCTGGGCCGCGCGCCGCTGCAGATCGTCGCCGCCCCGTCCCGGTCGTTGGTCCAGGAGTTTGTCATATGCCTGCCGCCGCGCCGGGTTTTCGAGCGTCGACAGCGCTTCGTCGAGACGACGGTTGATCGCCGCCAGAGCGTCCTTGACCACCGCGGGAAACGTGGCCGGGTTGTATTGGCGCTTCTTTTCCTCGGCGGAGGAAACGATCTGCGCACGGGTTACCGCCCGGGGAACCTCGAGCACCTGGTAGTGATCCATCGACGGCAGCCGCCGCGAAAACGCCACCGCCCGCAGCGACCGCTGATCGTTCGAGCCGATCGCGGAGAGCAGCTCGAGGTCGCGCTGCATGTCGCTGTCGTCGGCCACCGCTATGGGCCGCGAGGAGTGATCCACGACCTCAAAGATCCCGAGCACCATCATGGCGATGACGACCCGCGCCGCGTTCACGGAGTCGCTCGTGAAATGCTTCAGGAACGTCTCGATCGTCTGCGGCTCATGCAGGGCATCGGCGATTTTTCGCTCCGCGTCGGTCAGGGGGATGGTGTCGAGCACGCTCCGCGCATCGCGCTCCGGCTCGATCTCGCGCTTCAGATCGCCGAGCGAGCGGCGCAACACAAGGCCGTTGGTGATCGCGCGGATGCCGTCCAGAAAGACCGCCGGTGTCGACTGCAGGAAGACGCGCTTCTCCGGCTCGATGGCGTGGTCGTCGTTGAACGCCGCCGTGCCTTCGTTGAGCGAGAAGAGCGCCACGAACTGCGCCGTCATCCACTCGCGCAGCAGTGTCTGGCGGGCCGACATGTCCAGCAGACCCGACTCGTGGAACTTCGCCGCGGCCTCGGTAGGATCGTCCGCCACGAACGCCAGCGCCCGATCGGCGGGGATGATGCCGCGCCGGACCAGAAACGCGGCCAGCGAATCCTCCGGCGCCACCGAGGTGATCAGTGCCAGATCGCCCTGCGACCAATAGAGCGTTTTCCGCAGCGGATCATGGACGATCGTCAGCGATCCGGTCCTCCGCTGTTGCAGGATTTCGCCCGCGATCACAGCGAACGGTGTGATCTCAATCCTCTCCAGACTCACGCGATCGTCACGTTCCTTTGACGTTGCTTTTAACACAAATGTGGCACGAAACGGGCTTCGTGACAGCTCGTCTCATGCGGAGTGGGACAGGAAGGATGACTTCCAGAATGCGGAGTCGGTTGACGGTGTTCCCTTCTGCCGAGTGATGACCATGAGACTGATGACAAAGTGTGCGGTAGTGCTGCTGGCGCTTCTGGCGTTCAGCGCGGCGGCTGGTGCCCAGGAGCTTCCGGACGACCCCTACGAATTCATCCTTGCCAAGCTCGCCGCCGACGACGGCCGCTTCGACGAGGCCCTGCCACGGATGGACAAACTCGTGGCCAGAAACCCGCAGAACGCCGTCATTCTGTTCGAGCGGGCGCTGATTCTCGTCGATGCGGGGAAGATCGACGCCGCGGAAAGCGAGCTTCGCAAGGTCGTCGCCCTCCAGCCGAACTTCTACGATGCCGAGCGGGTGCTCGGCCGCGTGCTGCTCGACCGTGCCGGTACCGACAAGGCCAAGGTCGATGAAGCGGTGGTCCACCTCCAGAACGCGTTCCGCATCTATCCGGACGACCTGGCCACCGGCATGGCCATCTCACAGATCTATCAAGCCAGCGGGCGTCCGGCCGAGTCCGAGAAGATTCTGGCGGCGATGCTCGAGCGCGCCCCCGATCAGCGCGGTCTCAACTACGCCTATGCGCAAGTGTTGACGAAGCTCGGCCGCGGGGCCGAGTCGGTCAAATACCTGGAACGGGCCGTCGAAGTCGATCCCACCTTTGGCCTGGCCATTCAGCAGCTCGTCGAGATTTATCAGAGCACGAACCAGTTCCAGAAAGCCGCCGACGTCCTGCAGCCGCTCATCAACGAGGAACCGGCCAACGTCGATCTCCAGCGGCAGCAGGCCTTCTTCTACCTTCGCGCTGGTCAGGCGGAGAAAGCGCGCGCGCGCTTCGCCTCGCTGCTCATCGCCGATCCGAAAGACACGCGCACGCAGTACTACCTCGCCGAGTCGTTGAGCGATCTGGAGCAGTTCGACGAGGCCGAGCGCATCTACCGGCAACTCCTGGAGAAAACGCCCGATGACACCGACGTGCTGGCCGGTTTGGGCCTGGCACAGGTTGGCCGCAAGAAGTACGACGACGCCGCCAAGACCTTCCGCACCCTGCTCGCTCTTCCCGACGCCGCGGAAGGCGTTCAAGTCCTCGCCAAGACGCAGCTCGCCTTCATCGAACTGCAGAAGGGGAACTTCCAGCAGGCCATCGACGCGGCCAAACCGCTTTTGGTCTTCCACGACAAGATCAATCCGCCGGCGATCAACATCGCCCTCGACGCCATGAGGAAGCAGAAGCGCTACAGCGACGCAGTGGCCCTGATGCAGCCGCTCGTCGACAAGTACGCCTCCGATCCCTTCGTCAATGCGCGATACATCGAGATGCTCGCGCGCGCCGGGGACAAAGACCGCGCCCGTGTGGCCGCGTCCACGCAGTCGAAGTTCGGCGTTCGCAACACCATCTCCGCGGCCGAGGCATATATCCAGGCCGATCAGTACGACCAGGCCATCGGGGTGGTGAAGGACGCGCTGCGCGCGAAGCCCGACGAGGTCGACCTGCAGCACGAGCTTGGTGCCGTGCTGGAGCGCTCCGGCGACAAGGCGGGGGCGGAAAAGACGTTCCTGGCCATCCTGGAGCAACATCCTGACCACGCCGACACGATGAATTACCTCGGCTACATGTGGGCGGAGCAGGGTGTCAATCTCGACCGCGCCGCGGACATGCTGACGAAGGCGGTGACGCTCGAGCCGGACAACGGCGCCTATCTCGACTCTCTCGGCTGGGCCTACTTCCGGCAGGGCAAGCTCGAACTCGCCGAGAAGTATCTGAACAATGCCGCCCAGATTCTGCCGCGCGATGCCACGGTGCACGAGCACCTCGGCGACGTGCTGGCGAAGCGCGGCGACACGAACCGCGCGCTCTCGCTCTACCGGGTGGCGCTGACCCTCGATCCGGAATCGAAAGATGAGGCCAAGCTGCGCTCGAAGATCGCCGAGCTGGAGAAGCAGCAGCAGGCCCAGCAGACACCCCGTTGATGCGACGCGCTGTCGCCGCTCTCGGACTCGCGGCGGTCCTCGCCGGCTGCCGCACGACGGCGCCTGCCGGTGAGGAGACGCCGGTCGCGCCGCTGACATCGACGTCGCCGAGTGACGCGGCGGGGCAACTCGCCGCGCGGCGCGCACGACTGACCGGCGAGCGGATACTGATGCGCATCCGCGTCACGAAAGGGGAGCACTCGCTAGCGTTCCGCGCGCAATTGCAGGTCGGCGGCGGCCGCATGCTGCTCACTGCCTATACGCCGATCGGCACCACCGCGGTCAAGATCTACGCCGCCGGCGACGAGGTAACGTTCGTCAACGACATCGAGGGTACGTGGTGGCACGGCAGCTCGGCCGAATTCGCCAGCACCTTTGGCTTCTTTGGCGCGACACCGCCCTCGGCCATGGCCCTCCTGATCGCCGGTCTTCCGGCGGAAGGGAACGCCATCGCGTACGAGTACGAGCCGGGTGGACTGGCCCGCGCCAGCGTGGGAGACGTCGTCGTCACATTCGACCCGCCGTCGTATCCGCCGAAAAACGTCACTATCGTGCGCGGCGCGCAGAAACTCGAGATCGAGACGCTCGAATCAGCCATGACCACCGCCGTCATCGCCAGGCCGGAGCCGCCGAAGTCGTACCGCTGCTGCGTGGCGCCGCGGTTGTGACATCATCGCCCGGCGATGCTCGTCCGCGCGTACGCCAAGATCAACTGGTCGCTGCGCATCACCGGCAAACGGAGTGACGGCTATCACGATCTGGAAACGCTTTTCCAGACCATCTCGCTGCACGACACCCTGACCTTCGCCGAGTCCGATCGTCTCTCGCTGACGTGCGACGATCCCACGATCCCGGTCGATGAACGCAACCTCGTTCTTCGCGCCGCCCGCGCCCTCGACGCGCCACCGGTTGCGATCACTCTTCAGAAGCAGATCCCCGCCGGCGGCGGCCTCGGCGGAGGCTCGTCGGACGCGGCGGCGACGCTGGTGACGTTGTCGTCCATGTTCGGAATCAGCAAGCCGCTCGCGGACATCGCCCTCTCCCTCGGTTCCGACGTGCCGTTCTTCCTCACCGGCGGTACCGCCTACGCCACCGGCCGCGGCGAGGTCCTGACGCCCATGCCGCGCCTGGCCGGCATCCCTCTGCTACTGCTGATCCCACGCGAGCGCGTCAGCACAGCGCGCGCCTTCGGCATGTTGCAACGCTTCTCACCGCCCCTCGGCGTTGACCGTTACCGCGCGATGGTCGATGCCGATCTGCTCTCCCACGCCGCGGATCTCGTCAACGATTTCGAAGAGCCGATCTTCAACATGCTCCCGGCCTTGCGGGCTCTGAAGATGCAGTTGTACGAGGCCGGCGCAACATTCGCCGCGATGTCTGGCTCCGGCTCGACGATCTTCGGAGCCTTCCGGAGCATCGCCGCGCGCGATGGCGCCCGCGAATGTTTCCCGGGCGTGCGGGCGGTCGCGGCCGAGACGCGGTGAGAGGCCGGAGCGCTGGCGTCCTCGCCGGCTGGCTCGGCGTGCGTCCCGCCGCCGAGCCAATTGCCGCGTTAGCGGCAACAAGAACGTAGCCAGGGGTGCGAGCGCTTTTTGCGAGCACCCCTGGTAACGAGATGTCGAGGTTGGTGCCGCGTCAGCGGCACTGGAGTAATCGTGGACTCCATCCAGTGCCGCTGACGCGGCACGCTTTCGAGAGACAACGCAGACCAGGGGTTGCTCGCAAAAAGCGCTCGCACCCCTGGCTACCTTCTTGAGCCGCTATCGCGGCGCCGTAACGTCCAATCTTCAAGGCTCGGTGGCGTCCCGGCAAGACTCGAAACATTCGCGGTAATCCCGGCGGCGGGACGCCGCCGAGCCAGCCGGCGAGACGCCAGCGCTCCATTACACTTGACTAGTCAACTAATGAGCAGTAATCTACCATCGTGACACGGGATATCGCCCACGAGCTCAAGCAGAACAAACCCTTTTCGACCAAGGCGGAGGAGGCGGCCGTCGCGCTGCTGCGCACCGCCGACGTACTCCGCCGGGTCGTCGCCGCGGTGGTCGAGCCCAAAGGCATCACCGCGCAGCAGTACAACGTCCTGCGCATCCTGCGCGGGGCGGGGGAGCGGGGGCTGCCCACGCTGGAGATCGCCGACCGGATGATCGAGACCACGCCGGGTATCACCCGCCTGATCGACCGGCTGGAGACCAAGAAGCTCGTCGCCCGCGAGCGCTGTCTCACCGATCGCAGGCAGGTTTTCTGCAGGATCACCTCCGCGGGCCTGGCGCTCCTGAAGTCACTGGACAAACCCATCCTCAACGCCACGGGCACCGCTCTTGGCGTTCTGAAAAAAACCGAGCTGGCGAGCCTCATCGATCTTCTCGACAGGACCCGCGAGCACAGCAACGAGCAGTTCATCGAAAGGAGACGTACCCCATGAAGTTCCGCACCCTCGCACTTGCAGCACTCCTCGTTACCGCGTCATCACTCTTCGCCACCGAGCCCTTCGCCGTCGACAAAGTTCATTCCGAGGCCAACTTCCAGGTGCGCCACATGATGAGCAAAGTCAGCGGCAAGTTCGACGACTTCAGCGGCAAGATCAATATCGACCGCGCCAAGCCGGCCGCATCATCGGTCGAGTTCACCATCAAGACCGCGTCGATCAATACCGGCAATGCCGATCGTGACAAGGATCTCCGCGGCCCCAACTTCTTCGACGTCGACAAGAACCCTGAGATCACGTTCAAGAGCACGAAGATCGTCTCGTCCAAGACCAAGAATGTCTACGACGTCACCGGAGACCTGACCATGCACGGCGTGACGAAGCACATCACCATCCCGGTCGAGTCCGGCGGCTTTGGCAAAGATCCCTGGGGCAACGAACGCACCGGCTTTTCGGTGACCACAACCCTCAACCGGAAGGACTACGGCATCAACTGGAACAAAGCCCTCGACAACGGCGGCGTCCTGCTGGGCGAGGACGTGACCATCAACATCAACCTCGAGGCGGTGAAGGCGAAGTAACGGGGTCTCGCGGTTGCGTGGTTTCGAAGTCTCGCGGGAGCGCGGAATCGTGACCACTGTTGTTACGTCGAGAGCCTTCTCCATGCGAACACAATTTGCTTGAATCGCTAGCCGCTTCGTTTCGTCGAGCGCCCTTCTCCCCCGCGGTTTCTTGCGGGGGAGAAGGTGCCGACAGGCGGATGAGGGGGCCCTTCACGCGTGTGTCAGTCGTGCGCGCGACTCGCGCCTCCAACCGACCGGCCACCGGCGCAAGATCGTTCATGTCGCGTCTACGCCCCCTCATCCGGCCTTCGGCCACCTTCTCCCCCCGCAAAAAAACCGCGTGGGGAGAAGGACTCTCGACGAAAGGAAGTAGTGAGCGATTCAAGCAGATTGTGAGAAATGCCGGCTAGCCGACGGCCAGCCGGGTTGCCGGTATCCTGGAAACGTATACACTTGACACGGATCTGACCCCCGGCTCGTCTGGGCAGTAGGATTCACCCGGGGCGCCGCAAGGCGCCCTTTGTCTTTCCCTGCGGACCGAGCGATTCACAAACCCCGCGACCCCGCAACCGCGAGACCCCGCAACCGCGCAACCCCGCAACCCCGCTACCGCCCCACCACCCCCACCGCCCTCTCCGTCGCCGCCAGCAGCGCCCCCGGCCCCACCGGCGCTCCGGTCGCGTGCTTCATCCACAGATCGGGCGTCACGCTTCCCATCGTCGCCATCCGCTCGAACTCGCTTCCGATCGCGCCGGCCTTCTTCATCTGCTCCTCGATCTGGAAAGCGATCATGTGGCCGATCGGGTAGTCCGGCAGATAGAGAAACGAATCGACCATGTGCGCGTAGACGCCCAGCAGCGTCTCGTCGCGCATGTGGAACACCGGCGCGTAGTAGCGGTTCCAGACATCCTTCGAAATCTGCACCACCGCGTCCTTCAGCTCCGCCGGCGTGGCGTTGGGATGGTCGTACATCCAGTGCCACATCCCCATGTCCACCAGCGCCACGCCGGCGATCTCGTACGCTCCCCAGAAATCGTTCAGCGTCTTCAGCGCGTCGCTCTCCGGCGACGGCTTGGCCAGCCCGAGCAGCTCCAGATCGCGGTTCTGAAATACGAATGCCAGCGCCTCCGTGAAGGCCGTGTTCGGGACGCCGGACAACAGTGTGTGATCGACCAGATTCAGCGAGAAGGTCTGCTCCACGTTGTGCCCCATCTCGTGGACGGCGATGTTGTAGCCCTTGTAATCCATGCCCTCGGCACCGACGCGCGTCCGAAGATGCGGATGGTCCGCCCGCCGGCCGGCCGGCATGGCGTGCCCCGAGCCGCGCGCCGGATCGACGATGATGTTGTCCGCCAGCATCTTCGCGCGCTCCTCCGAGAAGCCGAGCTCGCGGAACAGGCGCGGCATGTCCGCGTGATACGCCTCCGCCGTCGGATACTTCTTCCGTGTGATGGCGTCGAGCTGGATGTCAGTAAAATCACCGCGCGGCCGGAAGCCGTTGTACCAGATGTCGAACGGCTCCAGCGGCCGTCCCAGGCGCTTCTCAATCAGCGCGGCCACGCGCGGCGCCAGCGGCGACGAAACGATCTGTTCCAGCATCGCCTTCACCCGCGCCTCGGGGAGCTCACGCTGCTCGTCGAACTTGCGGGCGATCAGCGTCGGTGCCGTCGGCGAGTACGGATCGGCCAGCTTCGCCGCGTGAAAGACGCGCAGGATCGTGGCGTACCGCGCGTTCGCCTCGCGTACCGGCGCCTGCGGCGCGTAGTCGCCGGCATCCTTGTCCGAGGCCGGTTTGACCGAGTTCGTGGCCGGATTCCAATCGACGTTCGGATTGTCGACCACCTCGTTGGGGATCGACTGATCGACGATCCGCTCCATCACCCGCTGGATGGTCCGCTGCTTCGCCAGGCCCGCCTTACCCTCGCTGTACTCCGCCTTGATCTCGTCGCGAAGATTCCAGTGTTCCAGCAGGCGCATCTTCGGCGGGAAGAGCCGGGCGCCTGAGTCGTCGACGAGGTGGTGCATCCAGATGTTGTAGGTGGACACGAACTGCGATGCTTCGCCGCTCGCTTTGGCGATGGCCAGATTCACATCCGCCGGCACGCGCCGCGAGAACCGTTGCGCCAGCCGGGCCTCGGCCCATTGCCGCCGCGACCAGGAATCCCCCTCCGTCAGCCGCTGCTCCAGCGTCGTCAGCGGGAAATTGAGAAGGACGACGAAGGCCAGCTTGTTGGCGAAGAGGTCGTCGCTCAGGTGCGCCGAGGCGTCGTAGCCCGCCATGATCTCGTCGAACGGATAGATCGGCCCGAGGTCGAGATCCGACTGGCGCCGCAGCTCGCGATCGATCTCGAGCATGTGCCCGTCGATCGCCTCGAAGGCGAACTCCATCCGGTCGAAGAGGGCATCGAGCGTCTTCGTGTCGCCCGCGAAGTTCGCCCTGGCGAAGTCGGCGAACACCGCCGCGTCGCCATCCTCGGCGCGCCAGAAACCGGCGATCTGCTTCACACCGCGCTCAACCCGCGTGCGCTGTGCTGGTCCGTATTTTGCGACCAGCGCGCTCGTGACGGCATCGACCGGAAGAGTCATTTGAGCAATCATTTGACCAGGCGCACCGCCGGCGATCGCCAGTGCCATCGCGGCCAGGAAAAAGGTTCGTGACACGGAAGCTCCTTTCGTTGCATGGAGGGAGCAGCATAATAATCGTGGAGTAAGGAGAGCAGTGATGGACTTGAAAGCAGGCGTAGCGATCGAGGAGATCGCCGACGGCGGAATGCTGGCCGGCGAAGTGGACGGTGCGGCGGCGGTGCTCGTCCGGCGCGGGAAGGAAATCTTCGCGGTCGGCGCGGAATGCACGCACTACCACGGCAACTTGGCCGATGGTATCGCTGCCGGTGACACGATCCGCTGTCCGTTGCACCACGCCTGTTACGACTTGCGAACCGGCGCCGCCACCGCGCCGGCTCTGAATCCGATCCCGGTCTGGAACGTCGAGCAGCGCGATGGACGCGTCTTCGTGACCACGAAGCGGGACATCCCGCCTCCGACGCGCGCGCAGACACCCGTCGCCTCGGTCGGGATCGCCGGCGCGGGCGTGGCCGGCAACGCCGCCGCGGAGATGCTGCGTCTGCAAGGATTCGCCGGGACGATCACCATGATCGGAGCGGAAGAGACGGTCCCCATCGACCGGCCGAACCTCTCGAAGGAGTATCTGGCTGGTACGGCCCCCGAGGAATGGATGCCGCTACGCGACGCGGACTTCTATCGCGCGCAGAACATCGAGTTCCTCACCAGCCGCCGTGCCTCGCTCCTTGACGCCAAGACGAAAACGCTCACGCTCGACGACGGCTC
>Ga0307470_10000111_pt1 | contig 56870 bp, 45 predicted proteins | sample atmos_gasesAM3C__FD_204565 | JGI IMG/M metagenome (GOLD analysis project Ga0307470, IMG submission 204565) | Hardwood forest soil microbial communities from Morgan-Monroe State Forest, Indiana, United States - atmos_gasesAM3C_05 | ecosystem: Environmental > Terrestrial > Soil > Temperate forest... | reverse complement strand
GGCCGGCATCGTTTCCCGCAACGCCCTGAGGATCTCCACGCGGTCTGCGGGAGCCAGAGTCGTCGCGCGGATTGCCGCTACGATGTCTGCCGGGGTTAATGTCACTGCGGTTGTTTGACTGGAACTACCGGGGGATGAGGACATGGGTCTCCTTGACTTTGTTATGGACCAAACATGCGAGCTGTCGCCTATTCGCCAGTTCCTCGCTATTCCTTTAGATTCATTAGAAAAAGGAAAGTTTCATATCGACAGCGTTCCCTGTTGGGACGCCGTGCGTTATCCGCGGTGATGGCGCGTAAACAAGCCACAGTCAGCGCGCTCCGCTTGACCGTTCCGGCGAATGCTTTGAGGGATGGCGCTGACCAATTGACTGGTGGCGCCCACCTCTCGCTGCGTGGCGCCCACGATTCGCTGCGTGGCGCCCACGATTCGCTGCGTGGCGCTCACGATTCGCTGCGTGGGGCTCACCATTCGCTGCGTCGCGCCCACCACTCGCAGCGTGGGCGCTCACTACTCGCTGCGTGGCGCTCACCACTCGCAGCGTGACGGCCACCACTCGCTGCGTGGCGTCCACTACTCGCTGCGTGGCGCTCACTACTCGCTGCGTGGCGCTCACCAGTCGCTGCGTGGCGCCCATCACTCGCTGCGTGGCGCCCACCACTCGCAGCGTGGCGCGCACGCTATCGAGCGTCCGCGTGACGCTATCAACCAGGCGTCGAACCAGTGCGGCATTCACCGCCGCGCACGTGAGTTCAACGGCTTATCCGCAGATATCGCAGATGTTCACAGATAGGATCTGCGTCTATCTGCGTCATCTGCGGATCGCTTCTGCGAGTGATCGAAGACTACTTCGCCGAGTGCCGCCGCGAAAGATCGTTCACCTGGATCGTCACGTTTTGCGTCGCGGTGAGCGTACCGCTCGTCAGGTTGACCTGGAATTGGTAGCTGCCGGGCGTCGTGAGCGACGTCGTATTGACCGTGACGCGGATCGATCCACCGGCGGCGACGGACGGCGCGTTCGGGCTGACCGTCCCATTGAATCCGCTCGGCGGTTGGACCGCGACGGCCGCCGTGCCCGTGAATCCATTCACGGCGACGAGTTGATAATCCGCCGCAGCCGACGATCCGCGGCTCATGGTCAGCGATCCCGGACCCGAGATAGCGATCGCGGCGGCCGGCGCGGGCGGTGGTGGCGTGGCACCCGAGGAGCTCGAACCGCGCAGTACGTCCCAGATGGCGGGATCTTCCACGCCGGCGCTCCAGGCCGCGAAACCGGCGATCGATGCATGCCGATCCTTCAGCAGCTGCACTTTCTTCGCATAGCTCGAAGCATCCTGGAAAAACACCGTGTGGCCGGCGTACGTGAACGTCGCTTCGCCGTTCGCGTCATGCGACACCGTCGCGCCGTTCGTCTGCGCCAGTTGCATGGCCGCGGCATAGGTCAGGTCGGTTGCGGCGCCGGAGCTCCAGTCGTATCCGTACCACGGCAACGCGATCATGATCCGGTCGTTCGGAATCACGCTTTGCGCATACGTGGTCACGCCGTCGATCCAGTTCAGCGGCGCGATCGGACCCGGCGCGCTGCCCGAATAGCTGTAGTCGTACGCCATGATTTTCACGGAATCCGCAATACCACCGATGGCACGCCAATCCTCGCCGCCCGGACCATTCCAGTTGGCGCTGTCGTTGGTCTTCGCGTACACGGTGACGGAAAGCTTCTTGTTCGCCGCGTGCAGTTTCGATCCGAGAGTCGTCAGAAACGCCGTGAAGTTGTCGCGCGACGTTGCCGGCAGGCGCTCGTAATCGATATCGATTCCGTCGAAGGCCTGCGTGATGACGAGCTGCGAGATTGCCGCGGCCGTCGATTCGCGTGATGCGGGCGACGACAGAACCGCCGCCGCGGTGTTCCCGTCGAAACTGCCATTGATGATGTTCTGCACGGTCGGAACGAGGAGCGTGCCGGTCATCGACGATCGCCAGGTTGCGTTTTCCGCATTCCAGTTTTTCAACGGCGTTCCGTCGGCGTTCCAGCTGTACCAGACGGGATTCGTCTCGTTCAGCGTGCCGAGGTTTGATTGAAGGGACTTCAGGGCATCGGCGTTCCAGGGCGGAATCCACGCCGACTCCTGATAGGCGAACGATGAAGCGGCAAATGACAACAGCAACGCGGCGATCGCGGCAATGCGCATCAGGCTCCTTCGCCCTGCGATCCGCTATGCCGTTCTCCAATGCGGAGATGAACGCTCCAGAATCACGTTCGGCAGTCCAGCCGTCTGTTTGATCAGACCTGAGACTTTGCGTCCTCCCGTCGCCGGGAGTATGCCTTTGTCGCGCGATCGCGGCTTGTCTTAAGACTTACAATAATCGATCGGCGTGCCCGCGCCATTCCACCTCGACCATAAACAAAAGAGCGGCCTGAGCCGCTCTTCGGATGCACCAGCTTTTGTTTCGATTCAATCAAGCGTTGTGCAGCTCGTATCCCCTCTCCGTGTCGCGCAGGCGCGTGCCGAGCTTATCGTTCAGCCGGCTCTCGAACCCCTTCACACCGTTCTGGTCGGTTCCGGTGAGGATGGCCACGAATTCGCCGTCGCGATTGTGGCAGACGATATCTTCCTGCCTGCAGAGCTTCGCCAGGTCGCGATTGAGATCGGCGTCCTTCTCGTCAGCTTTGATCCAATAGAGCGCGAACGGCTGATCGAGCTTACGAACCGTATCGACGTTCCGTTGCAGACGCTCGTTGAACTCCGGATCGAAGTCGACGCTGCCGCTCTTCGCTTTCAGCACCGGTCCCCGCTTCGGGTCGCTCTGATTGTCCGCCGCGCTCATCAGTGACGACATCTCGTCGGGCGTGATCGAGTGCAACTTCGATCCGCGCAGGTTGAGCCGCCTGCCGCTGCGCCGGATGAGCGCATCGACGCGAGCGCGCAACTCCGAGGGTGAGAACGGTTCGGTGATGAAATCGTCCGCGCCGGCGCGCAGATACAGAACGCGCTCGGACTGGCGGTGCGCATTGGGCGACAGGAATGCGATCGATGACGCCGAGCTATGGGCGAGATCGAGAATGGCGGCAATGGCTGTGACCGAGCGCGATGGCGTCACGAGCACGAGGCCCGGGCGCTCACGCTTGGCACGCTCGACACCCGCTTTGAGATCGGGCTCCGACTGCACTTCGTATTCGGTGCCGAGCGATTCCTGAACCCGGCGCAGAGTCTCCTGGCTCGCGCCCAGAACCAGGACTTTGCGCGATGTCTCGCGCGACGTCTCCCACGGTTTGGTCACGTCAACCGTCCGCTCGTCCTCGCCGCGATAATTGATCAGGCCGCGGCCGTTCAGAATCCGGTAGTGCGATGTTAGATCCTCGTTGCTGGCGTAGCGCAGATTGGAGGCGCGCATGAGCCGGCCGCCGGTGGCGGCGTCATGTGTCAGCGTAACGACGCCGGCCGCGTTGTGTTCGAGCTGTCTCGTGATCGCGTTCAACTCCGGATCGTCTTCTTCGCCGACGAGGAGCGTCGTCACCGGCAGATCTTCCAGTGCATTGATCAGCGACTGCGTAATCGACGTCGCGAAATGGCTGGAGAACGACGTGTTGATCAGGGTGTAGACGGGATCGATGACGAGCCGCCGCGCATTCATCTTCCGGATCAGGTCGCCGAGCTCGCCGACAATCGCCATGACGTCGGCAGGACTCTCCACCAGCTCGAAGTAGCGTTTGCTGGGATTGAGGATTGCCAGCTGGCCGCGCTTGACTGCTTCGTCGATGCCGAATCCGATTCCGCGCGCCTGCGCCAGAATGTTCTCCGGCTTCTGATCGGTGATCAATATCCCCGGCTCCTGATGCTCGAGGCCGCGGGTAAGGAATTGCAATCCAAACAGGGTCTTGCCGACGCCGCCGGCGCCTTTTACGAGATAAACCTTGTTCGGCATGAGGCCGCCGGCGCCGTAGTCGAGAAGGTCGATGCCGCTGATGCAGCGCTCGCAGTCGGCGGTCTTTGCCTCGGACGCGGTTGCCGTGTCGGCGGTCGGTTCGACGATCGGATCGCCGAGGGGAAGCTCTTTATCGGTCTTGAGAATGGTAGGAGTGGTGGGTTCGTAACCCTGGGATGAGTTGCTCGATCGCACGTCCGTCGATCCGTTCATAAGAAGCCTCTCTCTCAATGAGTGGTAGTACATCTCGTGGTTTCTTACGGCAGAGCAGCGAGGAAGCAATCACTGCGCCACCGTCAATCCATCGCCTGCCTCGGCGCCCGCGCACGTTGCAAGGGCGGAGGCGGTGTTGCTGCAAACTGAATCTGATCGCTCGTCGATATCTGCTGTTCGCTGGAGAAAATCGACGCTTCCAGTTTCTGAAGATCGCGGAAGCCGCCGTTGTGTGTACGGACCGCTTCCCCCGGCTCGCTCAACCGCGTCACCTCGAACGGTTCCGTCAGCGGCTTGAGCGACACGTGCCGGATCTCCTCCGGCTTGATGTCGTGAAACGTCCTATACAGCGAGATCATCTGCGGCGTCGTCAGGTTCGTATCGGCCGCACTTGACAGCGTCGTCAGCGCCTGCACGACGCCGAGCGCCTGCTGCGGCTGCATTCGCTGAAGCTTTTCGCGCAGCGCGCTGATGACCTGCTGCTGCCGCAGCTCCCGCGCGTAATTGTCGCCCTCGGGTCCGATTACATACCGGTAGCGCGCGTATGCCAGCGCCCGCTTACCGTTCAGGTGATGCCAGCCTTGGGCGAATCCGTCGTGAAACAGATAGTCATAGAAGCCATGCTGGCAGTAAACGTCGACGCCGCCGAGGTTGTCGATCAGCTTCTCGAACGCGGCGAAGTCGACGCGTACATAGGCGTGGACCGGCTGATTGAAGACCTGCGATACGGTGTCGCACAAGAGGCCCGGACCCGCACCGGGATAACCGCCCAGATCGCCCATCTCGTGCGCGTAATTGATGCGATGCGATCCATGCCCCTCGATCGGAACCCACAGATCTCTGGGAATGGAAACAATTGCCGCCTGCTTCGTCGAGGGCTTGAGGCTCAACAGCATGATGGAGTCGGCAAGGTTGTCGTGCGTGGGATGGTTTGCGCCTCCCACGCCGAAGAGCACGATGTTCACCCGGTCCTGCGCCCATCCCTCGGCCACCCGATTCGGCACAGCCCTGTGCGAGGGTGAGAAGCTCGTATAGACCGCAATCAGAGCCAGACTAATCAGTAGTCCGGCCACTACAAACATCGTCAACTCAACGACCGTCTGCGCTCTTGTGGGTCTTGCGGGCTCCACGTTGGCCTGGGCGAAGCGGTCGCTACCGTCAGGGTTCTGCCAGCGCGTATGGCGCAAGCGCAGGGAATCGAGATCGTTGTCGGGTGCCATTGCTGAAGTGTGGCGACGCAGGAGTCTGCATTCGCGGTGCCACGCGTTGGCAGACCGCTTGAACATGCGCCGCGCATGAAACCCAAACTCCTCGCTCTGGTAATTCTTTTTTGTGCAACCGCGGCGCTTGCCGGCGACTGGACTCCGATCGTCCCCGGCCTCGACTATCAAGAGTTCGCCGAAGGCACTATCGACGTCTACGTTGCGCGCGTCGACCTCAGCAATGAGAATCTCATGGTCATCTCGACACGCCAGTCTGACAAGGGAATGAAGGTCAGCGACTTCGCAAAGAAGAATGATGCTCTGGTCGCGGTCAATGGCGACTACTTCGACGACCACTTCAATCCAATCGGACTGGCGATCGGTCCCTGCGGCCAATGGGAGGGAACGAAGGACACCAGCCGCGAGGGCGTCGTCGCCATCGGTGAGCACCGCGCAGAGATCCGGCCGCAATCGGAAGTCATGGACCCTCCCGAGGATTGGATCGAGACCGCGTTGTCGGGCTGGCCGCTTCTTGTGAAGAATTGCACGCCCCTCTCGGCAAGCTTGCCGGGAAGCGCCGGCTTTACACGCTCACCGCATCCGCGCACCGCAGCCGGCGTGTCGAGAGATGGTAAGACTCTCTATCTTGTCGTTGCCGACGGGCGGCGCGCCAATGTGCCGGGCATGACATTGGCCGAGCTCGCCGCATTCATGAACCACCGTCTCGACGCCTGCTGGGCGATGAACCTCGACGGAGGCGGATCGAGCGCCATGTGGGTCGAAGATCACATCGTCAATCATCCGAGTGATGGGGTGGAGCGGCCGGTCGGCGATCATCTTGCCGTCGTGCTCAAGAGCGACTACGCCGGCTGCGATAGTCCTGTCGCGACGACGACTGCAACTGCATCGCAACACTAAACTGGAATATCCATTGCAATGCGGCCCACCCGAGAGGCTGCAACATTTCTTCAGTACCCTCCATTTGACAACTGAGATCAGGTTCAGGGAAGGACGCCCAATGAGGCTCGCCAGAAGCTTCCTCGCCGTCGCAATGACCATCGTGTCCGCAACGGTCTTACACGCCCAGCAACAAGACACTTCCTATTCAAGAATCACGACGCTCGAATCCGCAGTCACAAGAGGTCAGGCCACACGCGCACAGCAGCTCGAGCTTGCCGGCCTCTACAATCAGGCGGGCCGCTATTACGAGGCATCGAAGATCACCGATGCTCTCCTGCTGGCCGATCCGAATGACGCGGAAGCAAAAGCCGCGGGCGAGATCGCCGCCAGCGGACGACGCGATACTGCCGCGCGCAACGTTGCCGCAGCCGAGGCAAAGGCCCATGCCAGCAGCGCAACCGATCAGGATCGCCTGGCTCTCGCGGACGCGTACTTCGACGCCGGCAGCTACGGCACCGCGGCTTCGATCTACGAGCGCCTGCCGCAGGGGATGCGCACGCACGATGTGCGTTTGCGCGAGGCGCGTGCTTTGGCGTGGTCGAACCAGACCGATCGTGCCGAGCGTGCTTATTCCGCGCTCCTCAGTGAGCAGTCGACGCCCGATCTCCGGCTCGAATACGGCCGCGTGCTCACCTGGATGGGGAACTCGCACGCCGCAATCACCACGCTCAACGACGTCTACACGACTGCGCCGAGCCAGGATGCGGTGATCGCACTCGCCAATGCGCGGGCGTGGAGCGGAGACCGGGAAGGCGCAATCGCCCTTCTCAATGAGTACTACGCCGCGCATCCGGATGCGACGCAGGCGCACGATCTCTCTGCGCAGTTCTCCGCCTCGCCCGACCTGCGCCTGGAGAAAATCGGCAAACTGATCGCCGCGCAGCCGTACAACCTCGCCCTTCAGGTCGAGCGGGCCAGAATGTTGTACGACGCGGGCAGGTATGCCGAAGCGCGCAATGAGGTGGCGTTCGTAAGGGAGCACTCACGCGCGAAAATCGCCGAGCTTGATGCTCTCGACCTCCAGATCGAGCAGCGCCGCCACGAGGAGCTTGCCAAGCTCGACCAACGGCGCGCTGCGCTCGACGCGCAGGCAGCGACGGCGATGGCTTCATCGTCCGTCAACAATGCCGACGAGCTCCTTTCGCTGGCCAAAGCGTACACCGGCCTCGGCGCCTACGATCAATCGATCAGTCTCTACAACCGCTATTTGCAACTGAAGTCGGATGACACCGATGCGCGCATCCAGTATGCCCGCGTCCTTTCGTGGGACAGGCGCTGGAATGCGTCGGAACGGCAGTACGAGATTCTGGTGAAGCAGGAGCCGGACCGGGCCGACCTCCGTTATGAATACGGCCAGGTGCTCTCCTACGAGCCCGATTATCCGAGCGCGGTCACAGTCTTCACGCAGTTGTCGGATCTTCATGACAATCCACGCGCGAATCTCTACAGCGACGTTCCCGAGCACGCCCACTACAGCCTCGGACAGATCTATCGCTGGTTCGGCTGGAACGAGCACGCCGTCGCCGAGCAGAATGCAGCCATCGGCCTCGATTCCTCGTATGCGGCCGCGCACGAAGAGCTCGACCTCGCCCGCCACTCAAGACCCGCGGCTGCCGTCGACGCTCGCGTGACCTATGCGACCGACTCGAACGATTTCACGATGAAGCGCCTCGATCTCGAAGGCAATCGATGGGTCTCGCAGCGGTTGGACGCCGATCTGTCGCTGGGCCGGCATGAGTTCGAGCACGCCGGCGACAGCGTCTACGCAAGTACGGTCAGCGTTGGCGCGTCCTATCGCTATACCGACCGCACCACCGCGCGCGGGCGCGTCGGACTCGACTTCTACGACAGCGGACTCGGTACCCGCCCCTATTTTGCGCTCGGCGCCGAGTTCATGCCCAGCCTCCAGAGCCGGGCATCGGTCGACTTCAATCATTACGACCTCGTCTACGACGTCTTCACGCTGACCTCCCTCGGCACTCCCGGTCCCACGTCGCAGCTCAATCTGCGCGATCCGCTCTCCATCAATGACTTTCGCGGTCATTACGACTGGAACGGCGGCGGTTTCTTCTCCTGGCTGGCGGACGGCTCGTACGGCTTCGTCTCGGACAACAACAAACGCGCCGGCGCTCACGGCCTGTTAACGTTCCGCGTCCTGAAGTCGCCGTTCCTCGCGTTCAAATTGGACGGCCGCTACCTTGCGTACGACTTCCGTACGAATCGTTACTGGTCTCCGAACGACTACCGGTCGATCGCCGGCGTGATGCAGATCGGCCAGACCGTGCGCCAGAAGTTCCGGTGGGACTTCGAAGTGAAAGCCGGGAAGGCGTACGAGTCGGGTTTCAGCTCCGACCTCCGCGCGTATGAAGGAAACATCACCATTCCCCTCACCGACTCGTTCGACCTGATTGGCAACTACGGCTACGGCAAGAGCGGCAGGCTCGACTCGGTGTTCGCGGGGAGCACGAGCGCGAGCGACTTCGTGAACTACTGGCAGCGTCACTGGTTCGTTGGCGTGAGGGCAAAGCAGCTGTTCGCCAGGGCCAGCGAGCGCCATCCTCACGACCAGTACTACTACGACGCGCGGCCGCTGAGTGAGTCGCCCGTCGTGCCGCCGCTGGGAGGAACAAACTAATGGCAACCGTCAAGAAGCCGCTTCGCCCGATAACCCAGCTGATCATCTCGCTTGCGATCATCGCCCTCGTGGTGATCGCCACTCTCTTCCTGTTCCGCTATCCGCAGTCACTGGGGCCGATTTTCATCACGGCACTCGTCGTGACGCTCGCCTCGTTCCTGCTGCTGCTCGTGCTGCGGCATTTCGTGTTGATCTGGTTCAGCTACCTCCACCAGCGCGAGCTCGCCGATCAACCTGCCGTGGAGTCGTATCCGTTCGTGTCGATCGTCGTTCCGGCGTACAACGAATCCGAGGTCATTCAGGCGTCCCTCTCGTCGCTGCTGGAGCTCCGCTATCCGTACTACGAGATCATCGCGGTCGATGACGGCTCGACGGACGGCACGTTCGACAAGATGAAGGAGTTCGAAGGGAACCATTATGGCGTGAAGGTTTCCGTCTATCGGAAGGAGAACAGCGGAAAGGCGGACACGCTCAACTACGGTATCCGGCGCTCGCGTGCTCCTGTCGTCGTCTGCATGGACAGTGATTCGCGGCTCACTCCCGATGCCCTGCGCTATGCGATCCGGCCCTTCTCAGACCCGAACGTGGGCGCTGTGGCCGGAAACGTCAAGGTCATCAACCGTCACAACATCTGGACGAAGTTGCAGGCACTCGAGTACATCGAAGGTCTCAATATCGTCCGCAAGGCGCAGGCGTACTTCCGAACGGTCAACGTGATTCCCGGACCGATCGGCATCTTCCGGCGCTCCGCGTTCGACGCGACGGGAGGCTACGACAGCGACACGTTCGCGGAAGACTTCGACATGACGGTCAAGATCCTCGCGGACGGCTGGAAGATCTATTACGAGCCGAAGGCGATTGCGTATACCGAGGCGCCGGAGGAGTTGCTCGACATCATCAAGCAGCGCTATCGCTGGAGCCGCGGCATTCTTCAGGCGCTGCGCAAACAGAAGCGGCTGCTCGTCTCGCGCGGGAGCAGCGTCACCACTCCCCTTTCGCTCTGGTACATGGTGTTCGAAGGCCTCGTATGGCCGGCCATGAACATTTTCGCCAGCGTCTTTTTTGTGTGGATCGCGCTGATCTACGGCATGACGAAGCTGCTCGTGCTGTGGTGGATGCTGCTGACTGCTCTCGATCTGCTCATCGCCATTCACGCCATCGTGATGGAGGGCGAGCGGATGAGTCTTGCGCCGTATGCGATTTTCTACCGTTTCTTCTACATCACCATCATCGACGTCACAAAGGTTTTCGCCACGCTCGAGGAGCTCGTCGGGCTCGACATGTCGTGGGGAAAGCTCGCTCGGAAAGGACGCATCTAAATCATGAGATTCGATTGGGTCAATATTCTGGCAACCGTCATCTTCGTTTCGATCGTCGTCACGCTGATTCTCGCCGTCGCGTCCTACTTCGCCTACAAGGTGCGCGAGGCGCGCCGTCCCAAGACCGCAGCCGAACTGCGGCAGGACGGCGAGACGAAGGTGTTCTTCACCCAGTACGTGCCGAAATGACGTGCTGAATGCCTGTGCTGACCATGATGTGCGGTCAGCACAGGACTCGTTTGCAGCACTCCTGAATGCCCCGTCATCATGACGCACACGTTCATTGGAAACACCTCGCCAGCTACGGCGCGGTGATGGTGGTGGTGGCGGCGATCGGCGCCCTTGCCCTCTGGTCCTTTTTCGAAAAGCAATCGCTCGTGGTCGTGCCCGATCCGCTGCCGAAGATCACGGTGGTGACGGTCGACGCAAATTCGAGGCTGGCGGCGGCGTGGGTGAATCTGCTGACGCGCGCCGGACTTCAAGCCACGCTCGTGCCGATGGAGAAATTCGAGCCGGTTGAAGGCGTGGTCGTCATCTGCGACGTTCCCACCATTCCACCAAAGCTTGCCTCGATGCTGGAGACGTTCGTGCGCCGCGGCGGCTCGCTGGCGTTCGCCGGTACCCCGCCATCGACGCCAATCGGCAGACTCCTTCTGAGCGCCGAGGTGGGTCCGTCGGACACGGCCATCAAATTGTCGGAGAGCGCCTCCCCGATCCTGGCGCGGCTTAATCCGGGCTCGGAAGTGCAGATGCGGCGCGGCAATGTCGCACTATTAAAGGAGTCGCCGCAGATGATCGTCGACGCGCGCTGGCAGGAGAAGGCGCGCGCGGCGGTGATGCACATGGAGCAGCAAGGCACACGCTGTCTCTGGATGGGCTTCGATCCCGACGCGATGGTGGAGAAGGACGATCGCCAGATGTTGTTGCTGATCCGGACTGCGTTTCGCTGGGCAGCAGGACAACCGGTCTCGCAGGGAGCGGTGGGAGAAGCAACGACGGCGAAGACGCTCACGCCCGAGTCACGGCGCGACGCACGCGCCGCAGGCCTCGCATTCGGCGTCGACCGTCTGGCGAACCCTCGCCTCTTCCTGCTTCACATGGCGAACCGCGGGCCGAAGCCGATCGACAATCCGAGCGTGATGGTCTGGCTGCCGCCGAACACGACGGACGCCGCCATCGGCGGAGATCTCTTCATGCGGCGCAATGTTTCGCTGACCGCGATGCAGGACGAACGCGCCTGGGTCGTGTCGGTGCCGCGTCTCGGGCCCAATGAAGAACGCGTCATCAAGCTGAAGGTCGAAACGGCGGCGCGCTGAGTTTGAAAAACCGGTCACCACAAAGACACAAAGGTCACAGAGATCTCCCTCTGTGTTCTTTGTGTCTCTGTGGTCGCCTTTGCTTCGGCGACAACGACTACCCAATAACCACATTACCGCCTCACGCCTTACAATCTCGCGCGTGAATCCCGAGGTAAAGGATCTTCAGCCGAAACTGAAGGAAGTTCTTTACGACTGCGCCGTGGAGATCCGCGCCACGAAGGCCGCGCTCTTTCTCTACGACAGCGTCGGACGGTACGAGATCGTCGCCGAGTACGGATTCAAGGGCGCGATCCGCCAGTCGGTCGACCAGAAGGACCCCGTCGTCGATCGCTGCGGCCGCGGGCGCTCGGCCTTCTTCGTCAACGGTCTCAGCGCCGAGCCGCGCTTCTCCGAGATCATGTATGAGTCGGCCAGCGACCGTCTCCTCGCCGCACCGATCTACAACCGCGGACAACTCGTCGGACTGATCGATATGCGCGACAAGGCGCAGAAGCAACTGTTCGACAACGCCGACATTCCGAAAGCACAAAAGATCGCCGAGCGCATCGCCGCGCTTTTCGCGGGCAAGAACGTGTTCGGGCAGCGCTTCATCTCGCTCTCACACCCCGACGACCCGCAGAATGTCGTCCCGCGCTCTACGATTCAGGCCGCGCCGTTGCCGTCGGCGGCCGCAGATGTGGCACGCGTTCCTGTTTCTTCATCGCCCAAGACCACTTCACCGGCTCCGGCCGCGCCAGCCAAAGCGGCCACCGAGGCAGGCTCCCGCGTTCCTCGGCTATCCGCATTGATCATCGACGGCCGCGCCGCGGCGAACCGCATCGTTCTGCCGCCGTCGCCGGAGTCGCTGACGGAGAACGAGCTCGCCGCGGTCCGTGACGTGCTCCGCTCCATCCTTCTGATTCCGAGCGTGGCCGTCGTCTCATTCACTGCGTTCGGACACCTGGGCGGAGTCCAGGAGATGGCCGCGAAGGCCGTGATCTCCGAGGAGGCGCTGGCGTTTCTGCAGTCGAAGGTGAACGTCTGGCTGGCCAAACGCGGCGAGTCAGGCGGACACACGCGCAGGAATGTGCAGTTGCCAAACGGACCCGGCACGGCTTCGATCCAGTCCACACAGATGGTGAAGGTGTTCACCGCACCTGTGACGGCCGGAGCGTTCCGATCGCTTTATCTGACCGTGGCCTTCAGCGCCAATCCCGACCGCGTCACGCACGAATTGCTCGCGGCAATGCTGACGCAACTGCAGGTGGCCATCGAACGATCGGTGGACCGGACGTCGCTGCAATCGCTGCGCGAGCGCGCGGCCATCGCGCTGCTCGAGCCCGACTTCACGAAATACCCCGAGCTGCGCACTCACTGCGATCGCGTGTCATCGCGCGCCGAATCGCTGGCGCGGTATCTGGAGATGCCGCCGAGTGAGATCGAGAACGTGAAGCTGGCCGCGCTCGTTCACGATGTGGGGATGCGCCTGCTCGACTACGACCGCCTCTATCGCAAGCCCGACATCTCGCTCGACGAGATCCACCTGCTCCGCGAGCACACCACCGTCGGCGCCGCCCTGATCGAGCCGATCCTCGGGCACGAGGTCGCCCGCGCCGTGCTCTGTCATCACGAACGCTGGGACGGCACCGGCTATCCGAACGAGCTGGCCGGCGGCGAGATCCCGCGCATCTCGCGCATCATTCATGTGTGCGACGTCTACGAGTCCATGATCTCGACCGAGAGCTACAAGCCCGCGCAACCCCGCGCCGCCATCCTCGCGATGATCGCCGAAAATGGGGGCACACAGTTCGATGCCGCGATTGCGAACAGGTTCATCGAGATGGTGCGGTAAGGGACGAATGGGGGTTGGTTGTAGGAGTGTCGAATAACCGAATAACTGCACTCTCACGCACTTACCAAATTCGATCGATACTAAGTGCCGTTGTGTCAGTAGCTTGCCGGGCGCCAACGACCGAAGGTCTGGCCCCCATGCGGGTTCTCTTCGCGTGCTTCGCGTCTTCGCGTGAAAGGCTCTTGTCCTTTCCCTTAGAATGCAGCGCCCGCTCATCCGTCCACTCTCTACGAAAGGGAACGAATCGCCATGGCTGATTGCCCGGAGTTTGTGATCTGGAATCCGTTGAAACCCGGCTGGAAGTTTTTCGCTCAAGCAAGCGCCGCCACGAACACGGGGACGGCGAGCAACGATTTCGATGCCAGCGTTCACGTCGTGCAGCCCGGCGGCAGTGCGTCCGACTGGACCAAGGCGGATCTCGATCCAGGGCCGGAGTCCATCGACTCGCTGGAAGCCGGCGGCTACGGCGCGAGCGCGAGACTCGTCAGCGGTCCCAGCGGCCCAACCGTCACGCTGCGCGCATGGATCGTCGATGCCGCGGGCGCGAAGCCCTTCGACTGCACGTGGACGAATTCCGACGCTGGAACCGAGTTTCACGTGTCGATCGTGCTGGTGGTGAAAGCGTGATGAGCAGAGCCATCAAGCCGCTCGGCGCGTTCCTGTTGATGATGGCCATCGCCGCAGGCGCGATAGCCCAGCAATGCACGCCCGACGACACGATCCTCGTCTGCTGGCGGAAGTACAACAGCGTGGCCGCGAAGACCGCGCAGAGCGTGGCGACGACGAATACGGGAACGCCGTCTGCGACCACGCAAGCGGCGGCTACTGCCCTGCGCGATTTCCAGAGCCTCTTCTCCGCCGGTATCGACGCCGGCACCGTCGTCGAGAACGCCACCTCGGTCACCCTGGACTGGAACATCCCCTTCCCCTTCGTCGAGGATAACGACCGGATCAAACTGCAAACGTTCTTCACAGACCCATGGCTCGCCGCCGATGTTTCCACACCGCTCGGATCGGGAGCCGCCACCGCGAAGTCCCAACTGACGAACTTCGACGACGTGGCCACGCTCATCTCGTACTCGCCGGTCAACCAACGCTTCGGACGCTCGATCGCGCCACACATCGATTTCCTCCGTTACCTGGAAACGGCGAATTCCGATCCCGCCACGCAACTGCAGAAGATCGCGCAACTCCTGGCCGACGTGCCGCAGACGATTCTGGAGGGCTCGAAGTTCTCCGAGATCACCGACCCCGCGCAGCAAGCGGCGGTGATCGCTCAGGTTGAGGCAGCCGCAGCAGCGGAGCAGAAGTCCTCGGCCCGCGCGACGGCAATCGTGAAGGCGCTGACGCAAGTGATCAACAATCAGCCGCAGATCTACGCCGGCGGTACCTATCACTACCGCAACTCGCTCGTCGGCCCCGACGAGGTTTCGGTGAAGGGAACGTTCGAGCTCTCTCCGAAAAGCCTCAACCGATTCCTGCAGAGCAACGACAGCGTCTGCGATCCCGCAAAGAACATGACTTCCGGGAAAGTGAACGCCGCGAACGCCGCAACGTGCACGAGCCGCCTGGTTTCTTTCGCCGGCACCGCATCACCGGCCACTGCCAGCGATCGCCTCGCCTTCGCCATCGAATACAAACGGGCAAAGGGTGAGAGCGTCGATCTGACGAAGTTCATGGTCGTGCCGCCCAACACCCCGGTCGTCCGCCCCGCAACAACAAGCCTCATCTATTCGCTTACGTACGGGCGTCCGCTCCCGAATGCAAAGATTAAGGATGCGCGCGTCGACGTGGCCGTCAACTACACGAACATTTCGAACGATCCCACGATGACGAACCGCTTCGTCGCCTCGCTGACGTTCTCGCAGAAGGTCAGTGACACGATGACCTTGCCACTCTCCATCACCTACGCCAATCACACCCAATACCTGCCCCAGACCGATCGGCGACTCGGCGTTCATTTCGGCGTCTCGTACAAGATACCGAATAGCGGCACGGGGCAGTATTAGCTCTTGTTTTCCGCTCGGAGCTAGTTTTCAACCATCGGGGCGAGGACGCCCCGATGGCCGCGGGCGAGACGCCCGCACTCCTCAGTGCCAGAGCTCGTTGGGCTGGCCTTTTTCCCAGGGCTTGTACGCGAGCACGAAGTCGATGCGGCGGCCGAGGGAGGGGTGGGAGTAGCGCCACCATTCGATGAAGCGCGGCGGGCGGGGGTCGGCTTTCGAATCCTCGGCGAACTTCACGAAGGAGCTGGCCATCGCTTCGTTCTTGTGCGTCAGCTCGAGGCCGAAGATGTCGGCTTGATGCTCGACGTGGCGTGAGTAGCCGGAGTAGACGGGAGAGAGGAGGAAGGCGAGCAGACTGCTGACGGCGAGCAGCCACGGCAGCGCAGCCGGATCGCCGCGCGGGCTGGCATGCCAGCCGACGCCCCAGCGCGCCAGACCCCATTCGAAGAGATGTTGCGCGATCCAGAACCCGAGGAAGGAGATGCCGACACCGAAGGCCATTCCCCACCATAGATGTTTGAGAACGTAGTGGCCCATCTCGTGGCCCATCACGGCCAGGATCTCGTCGCGATCGAGCTTTGCCAGCAACGTGTCCCACATGACGATGCGCGCCGAGGGACCGATGCCGGTCACGTAGGCGTTCATTTCTTTCGTCTGCTTCGACTTGTCGACTTCGTAGACGCGGCTCTGCTCGATACCGGCGTGCGATGCTTCGTCGAGCAGTGCTTGCCGCAGGGACGCATCGCGCAACGGGCGGAAGTCGTTGAAGAGCGGATCGATGATCAGCGGCGTGGCCAGGACGCCGAGGAGGATCAAAGGAATCGATCCGAGCCAGAGCACGATCCACCACCGGCGGATGCAACGGATGCCGAGGAGCGCCAGCGCGGCGATCGGCGCGCCGATGACGAGATTCACGCCGAGACCTTTGGCGAAATCGCCGAACCATCCGGCGAAACTCTGGTTCGTGAGATCGAACTGGTGCGGCACGACGAAGCTGCCGTAGAAGTCGAGCGGAAACGTGAGTGCGGTCGTGACGAGCGACAGGAGCACGAAGTACAGCATCGCCGCGACGAACGACCAGCGTGCGTACTTCGCAGAAAAGTCGCGCATGCGTCCCGACCAGCCGGTGGCAAGGATGAGCAAGAGGATGCCGATGCCGTAGACGACGTCGGTGAAGTAGAGAACGTCATAGATCCGGCTGTGGCGGATCATCTCGGGGGTGACGTGGACGTCGAGATGTCTTGCGGGGGTCGTTTGTCGCGAGTCGGAAGCAGTCGAAGCAGCAACTGCTTGAGGCACTGCGCCAGTTTTCGCACTCTCAGAGGCCCGGCCCCCGACAACCGACAACCCGACAGTCACCACGCAACACACAATCAACCGACGCATCCAGATATCATCGCATGCACGATGGCATTCGAAATTCGAGAGGCAACGGAATCCGACGTCCCGCTGATCCTGCAGTTCATCCGCGATCTGGCCGAATACGAGCGGCTCGCACACCTGGTCGTGGCGACTGAGGAACAACTACGCTCGACGCTGTTCGGAGCTGTGCGCGTGGCCGAGGTGTTGATCGGCTCCTCGGACGGCGTGCCTGCAGGCTTCGCGATCTTCTTCCACAACTACTCGACGTTCCTCGCGCAGCCAGGTATCTATCTCGAGGATCTATTCGTCAAGCCGGAGTTTCGCGGCCACGGCTACGGCAAAGCGCTGCTCGTTCGTCTCGCGCAAATCGCCCGCGACCGCAACTGCGGCCGCGTGGAGTGGGCGGTGCTCAACTGGAATGAGCCCTCCATCGCGTTCTACAAGTCGCTCGGCGCGCGGCCGATGGAGGATTGGTCCGTGTTCCGCCTGACAGGCGAGAAGCTGGAAGCACTCGCGGGATCGCAGTAGGGCAGACTCACTTCCTCGTCCAACGATCCGCGTCGCGCACGCGGTACTTCGTCATTGCCGCGGCGAAGGCGTCATCGAGATCGATGTCGAGAGAATTCGCGAGGCAGACGGCGACGAAGATCAGATCGCATAGCTCATCGGCGATCTCGCCTGCCGGCTCGCCGCTCTTCGGCTTCTTGAACCCGGCCTGATGGCTCAGCGCGCGCGCCAGCTCGCCCAGCTCCTCGGTCATACGGGCCAGCATCGAAAGCGGCGGGAAGTAGCCTTCCTTGAATTGCGAGATGTAGTCGTCGACTTCCTTCTGGATCGGCGCGAAGCTCATGGCGGAAGTGTATCGGTCACTTTGCCTTCACGGTCACATTGAATGCAACGATGACCGGCTTGCCGGAGTAGTTCAGCGCCGGGCGGAACTTCCACTGCCGCACTGCGACGAGGCCCGCGCGGTCGAACTCAGCGTCAAGACCGCGGAGAATGCGCGCCGCGCAAACGCCACCGTTCGTGTCGATGATCAACTCGATGATGGCCATGCCGTGCAGATGCCGGCGCTCCGCAACCTCGCGGTAAGGCTCGTCAACACGCGTCAGAAGCTGGGGCGCGTCGCGGCAACATCCGACGCGGCCAATCGGTCCAGCCGGACAGCCGGGCGGAGCAGCCGTCGATGTGACGACGGCGAACAGAAAGGCGGCGATCATCGGTTGCACATCGCGTACGCCTCGCGGAACGTCGCGTTCTCGACGAGGTTGCGGTTGATCTCGAAGTAGCTGCTGACGACGTCGTTGGTCTGGAGCAGGCGACGGCGCAGTTCGACGGCGATGGCGCGCCAGAACTTGCTCGCTGCGGCAGGATGCTGCTGAAGAAACTGCGCCAGGGAGTGCATCGGCATCGACAGGACCTCGGTCTCGGCAACTGCGCGGAGCGTGGCGGAGGCGACACCGTCCTCGATGATCGAAAGCTCGCCAAACGTCTGACCGGCAACGAGATCGCAGAGCGAGACTTCGCTGTCGCCGACGCGGCGCGATACGCGGATACGGCCGCTACGCAGGACATGGAGGGCACGATTGGCGTTTCCTTCCTCGAGGATTGCGTCGCCCTCGGCGAACCGGCTCATGACCATCGACCGGGTGATTGCAGCCAGCTCATCATCGTCAAACTCGAGAAACAACATCACGCTGCGAATAAAAGTTGACTCTTCCACGAAATCTCCCGCCGATTCTGGGTATAATGTCGCCACACTTAATTCGATTAATAGCCGGACCTGGTTGCTGAACCGCAAGGGTACAGCGGCTCGACCGGCGCATCAACGAGGGAGGGCCGCGATGGATGGCCTCTTACGCAATTTGATCAAGACGGTTCGCCGCCGCATGAAAGCAGATGAAGAGCTGACGGTCGAAGCGGTGACCAAGGAGCTCGGCTACACGAGGCAGTATGTCTCAGGCCGTTTCCACCGCACCACCGGCCGCCTGCTGAGCCACTTCCTGAAAGAGAAGCGGCTGGAGAAGGCTGCGCGTCTGCTGAAGGGCGGGAACACGCGCGTATCGCAGATCGCCCGGCGCTGCGGCTTCGACTCGGAGAACTACTTCCGGCAGCAGTTCCGGGAGCGGTTCGGCATGTCGCCGCGCCAGTTCCGCGCAAACGGCACGCTGCGGGCGCTTTCGGATCGGCCGCTCGTGCAAGCGCAGATGGCGTAGTGCATTCGAAGCAATGCACCACAGAGACGCAGAGAAAACCTCTGTGCTCTCAGTGCCTTTGTGGTGAATGCTTCTAATCAGCCCGCCCCATGATCGTACCCTGCCTCGATCCAGAGGTATTGCAGGGTGTTCCGATCGAACGTGCGGGTCACGAGCGCGTGATGCGCGAAGAGCAGCAGGCGGCGGAGCAGCGAATGCGGCACGCCGTTCTTGGCCAGGTAGTCGCGGTGCGCGTCCGCAGAGTCGAAGCTGATCGAGCGCAGCACACTGTTCAGGCGTACGACCGTACCTTGCACGCCGATGTCGCCGCGGCGTAGCAGGTGCCGCCGATGAAACAGGCGCAGCTCGCCCTCGTCCACACCGATGCGCAACGGTTTCCCGGCGTACATCGGCACGGAACGGATGCGAAATCCCCATGCCGTCTGCGCGCGCATTGCCGCGGCGATTTCGCCGGCGATCGCCTCATCGACCACCTCGCGCTCCCGCACGATGAGCAGCCAGTCGTCCGAGGCCGCATCGACGGCGCGATTCAACTCCGCGCGATGCTTCGTCAACGGATCGGTGAACGGCACATCGAGCACGAGTTGCTCCAGATGCTCCAGATGCGGCGTCAGTGCCGCGAGCTCGCCCTCGTGGACGTGCCCGAGCGTGATCACGCCGAGGCGCATGGCTACTCCTCGACTCTCTCTTGAATCCGGACGATGCTCGACGCGCGGCCCGTCGTCTCGTCGACTTCGATCATCGCTCCCGTCAGCCGGATGTCGCGCTTGGCCACTTCCAGCTTCTTCGGTGTGTTCATCAGGAAGCGGTAGAGCACCTCATCCGGCCGGAAACCAATGATCGAGTCGTACGCGCCCGTCATGCCGACATCGGTCTGAAACGCCGTACCCATCGGCAGGATCCGCTCGTCCGCGGTCGGCACATGCGTGTGCGTCCCGACCACGACGGAGGCGCGGCCGTCGAGATGCCGCCCCATCGCTTGCTTCTCCGACGTGGCTTCGCAGTGGATATCGACGACGATGACCTTTGCTGCGTCGCCGATCTCTTTCAACTCGCGGTCGATCACATAGAACGGGTTGTCACACGGCGGCATGAACACGTTGCCCATCACCTGCACGACCGCGACGTTGACCCCCGCCGCCGTCTGCCGGATCACGCGCCCTTTGCCCGGGTTGGCCTGCGGATAGTTCGCCGGCCGGATCACGTGCTCGTAGTGATCGTAGTTCTCGACGAAGTCCTTCTTGTCCCAGATGTGATTGCCGGAGGTGTATGCATGAATCGGCAGTTCGCTCAACTCATGCATGATCGCTTCGGTCACGCCGAATCCGCCCGCGGCGTTCTCGATGTTCACGATCGTGAAGTCGATCTTCTCCCGATCGACCACGTGATTCAGTTTCTGATGGAGTGCCTTCCGGCCCGGCTGGCCGACGACGTCGCCGATGTAGAGGATGCGGATCATTTGGTTAGGTTGGGTCGCTGACTTGCTCAGTTGCTGGGTTGCTACGGTCTCACACAGCAACCGGGCAACCCAGAAACCTGGCCACTACTTGGCGTAATCCACCGCTCTCATTTCACGGATCACAGTCACCTTGATCTGACCCGGATACTGCAACTCCGCTTCGATCTTGCGGGCGACATCTTTCGACAGCCAGATCGACTGCTCGTCGGAGATCTTCTCCGCGTTGACGATGATGCGAAGCTCGCGCCCAGCCTGGATGGCGAAGCTCTTGGAGACGCCTTCCATCGAGTTGGCAATCCCTTCGAGGCGCTCGAGGCGATGTACGTAGTTCTCGAGAATCTCGCGGCGTGCGCCCGGGCGTGCCGCGGACAGCGCGTCGGCGGCGTTCACCAGCACGGCCTCAACCGTCGTCGGGTCGTAATCGCCGTGGTGGCATTCCATGGCGTGGATGATTTCGCGCTTCTCGCCATACTTCTCGAGCACCTGGCGTCCAAGCTCAAGATGCGTCCCTTCCATCTCGCGGTCGATCGACTTGCCGATGTCGTGCAGCAATCCGCCGCGTTTCGCGATCGTGTCATTGACGCCCAGCTCGACGGCCATGAGTGCAGCCAACTGCGCCACTTCGAGCGAGTGCATCAGTACGTTCTGTCCGTACGAGGTGCGATAACGAAGCCTGCCGAGGAGCCGGAGAACCTCGGGATGGATATCGGTGATGCCGAGGGAGAAGGCCGCGGCCTCCCCTTCCTCGAACAGCTTTTGATCGAGCTCCTGGCGAACCTTCTCGACCAACTCTTCGATGCGCGCCGGATGGATGCGGCCGTCCTGCATGAGGCGCTCGAGCGAGATGCGCGCGATCTCGCGGCGAATCGGATCGAAGCCGGAGAGGATGACCGCTTCCGGCGTGTCGTCGACGATCAGGTCGACGCCGGTGGCCAGCTCGAGCGCGCGGATGTTGCGTCCTTCGCGGCCGATGATGCGTCCCTTCATATCTTCGCTGGGGAGATCGACCACGGAGACGGTGTTCTCAGCAACGTAGTCGGAGGCCATGCGCTGGATGGCCATGCCGAGGATCTTGCGGGCCTTGAGGTTACCGTGCTCGTTTGCCTCGGTCTCGATGCGCTTGATGATCTGGGCCGCGTCGAGCTTGGCCTCGTTCTCGATGCCGCGGATCAGCTCGCGCTTGGCCTCGTCGGTGGTCAGACCGGCCACCTGTTCGAGCTTGTGGCGCTGCGCCTCGATCAGCTCGCCGAGCTCTCCTTCGCGTTGTTCGAGAGTCTTCTCGCGGCCGTCGATGGCGCGGTCGCGTTTCTCGACCTCGGCCATGCGCGAATCGAGCTGCTGCGTTTTCTTGTCGAGGTTCTCTTCCTTCTGCTGCAGGCGCTTCTCGCTGGTTTTCAGCTCGTCGTTGCGCTGCTGCGACTTACGGTCGAAGTCCGACCGCATCTGCAGAAGTTTTTCCTTGACCTCGAGGTCGGCTTCCTTGCTCTTCGACTCGGCGGCCTTGCGGGCATCCTCGAGGATGCGGTCGGCGTTCCGGCGTGCTTCGTCGATCTGCGCGGCGCCGCGCTTACGGTAAACGGCTGCCCAGAGAGCGGCGAGCACGACTGCGCCCGCAACGCCGATGAGCACTGCAATCACATATCCATTGATATTCAAACTGCCTCCCCTGTTCCGGGAGGCTTGCGCGTTTCTCTCGCCAGGAAATTTCGGAGGACCCCGCCTGAGCCGTGTGTTGGATTCTTACTTGAACCTGCAGAAACAGGTTGGGCGCTCTACCCGTGCCGTTTAGGCTACCGTCTCCATATTCCGAATGTTGCCACTCGGAAGGACGGCGTGCACGCGGCCCGAAGACGCGAGCACCCGAAGTAAGAAAAAAGCATCGGTTCAAGAGTTAGATCGTTCATCACGAACTCTGCAGGGACTCCGAAAACTGCCTGTCTGAAAACATGAGGCTCAGGTGATGATCTTCCCGAGCCGCTCCGACATTTCCTCTGTTTTCTCGATCCAGATACCGACCGCGTTGTCGCGCTCTTTCCGGAATCGGGAAAACTCATCGGCGATATTGAGAGCCGCCAGGATGGCGATTTTCATGGGATCGACCGTAGCGACCTGCGCTGCGACCTCGCGCATCCTGGAATCGACGAACCGCGCAAGCTCCGTTAAATAGTTCGGGTCTCCCTCCCCACGAACGTTGTACGTCTGACCAAAGATCTCGACCGTAGTGGTCGAGTCGTATTCACCGTTCATCGGAAAAATTTACCTTAGAACAAACGAGGATTATAGCAGCAGACGGATGCGCGTGCGATTCTCCTTCGCGTTCTTCGCGGCTTCGCGTGACACCTGCTCATGCGAAGCCGCGAAGACGCGAAGGATCAAGGAACTGTTCATTGACTTACGCTGAATTACCGCCTAAGTTAGTCATGCGACTCCCCATGGCCGTACACGCTCGTACTCTCGACTCGCAGTTTCAGCTCCTTCAAACCTCGATCTCAACCCCGGCAAGGACTCCACGAGTGGTGGAGTCGGTCCTCCACCCCCTCCCCGACCCACCTCCCGTCCCGCCCGGCGAACATGACGCCATCCGCAACCTGCGCGCGAGCCTCGAGGCGTCGATCGCGTCGAAGCTGACCAGCGGCTCGGAGCTGGTTCGCGCTCTGGCCCGTCAGCGACGCGAAGAGATCCTCACCACGACCATCGAACCGCTCGATGCACTCCTCGGCGGCGGATTGTCGCGCGGCAAGATGACGGAGATCACCGGCCGAGGATCGCGCTTCTCGATCGTCATCGCCACACTTGCCGCCGCCACCAGCATCGGCGAAGCAGCGGCGCTCATCGACGCCGGCGATTGCTTCGATCCGCAACTCGCGGAAGCGGCCGGCGTCGATCTGCGGCGGCTCCTCTGGGCCCGTCCGCGCACGATGAAACAGATGGTGACGGCCGCGGAGATGCTCGGCGCCACCGGCTTCCAGCTCGTCATCATTGATATAGCGACGCGTCGTCCCCCCGGCCGACGCGTGCCCGACGCTGCGTGGGTCCGCCTGGCCCGCGTCGCCGAATCGCACGGCGCGACGATCCTCGTCTCCACTCCCTACGCCCTCACCGGCACCACCTCGGAAGCCATGATCCTCGCATACGCAGCGCACGCACGATGGCTGGGCCGCGGCAACGCCCCGCGCGTTCTGGCCGGAATCGAGACGCATCTGAAACTGGAGAAGCATCGTCGCATGCGGCCGGGGCAGAGCGTCTCGGTGTTCTTTCGGTGCGAGGAGGCGATACGCGGGGGTCGGGAGTCGGGGGTCGGGAGTCGGATACAAAACCCGAATTCATCCTCGCCCTCCGCTTCACAAATTCAAGGTCGCGATCCGTTCAAAGCTTTCTCCGGCCCCCGACTCCCGAACTGCGACACCCGCAAAGCCTCATGACCCGCCTGGCCTGTTTCTACATCCCCATGTTTGCGCTGGCGGCGCGGCTGCGCAGCGAGCCCGATCTGCTCCACGAAGCGGTCGGCATCGTCGAAGGGAACGGCAACAACGCACACATCGTCGCCGCCACGAGACGCGCACGGCAGAAAGGCATCCACCCGGGACTCTCCCTGACACAGGCGCGCTCGCTACTACCAAAGTTGATCGCCCGCGGCCGCGACGCCGAATGCGAGCGCACCGCGCAGGAAGCGCTGCTCGAAGTTGCTGAATCCTTCTCGCCGCGCGTCGAAGACGCTGGCGAAGGAGTCGTCTTTCTCGATGTGACGGGGATGGAGAGGCATTTTGTTGATGCCGGGAGTGACGTAGGTCGGACTCTCCAGTCCGACATCTCGAACAGTCGGACTAGAGAGTCCGACCTACGTTCCCTATCCCCCGAACACCTCCTCGCCCGCGCCGCCATCCGCGCATGCGAAGCCGTCTCGCTGCCGGCGCGCGTCGGCATCGCCGCGAGCAAGCTGGCGGCGCGGGTCGCGGCGGAGTTGCCGAAGTCGCCGAATATCGTCGCGCCCGGCGAAGAAGGGACGTTTCTCGCGCCGCTTCCACTCACGCGTCTTTCGCCCGAGCTCGAAGCGGCGGCGATGCTGCAGCGTTTCGGGCTCTCGTCGATCGGCGATCTGGCCCGGCTCCCGGAAAGCGAGATTGCCAGCCGCCTCGGCGAAGTCGGACGCGAACTTCACTGGGCCGCGCGCGGCATCGATCCGCGCCCTCTCATGCCTCGCGCGATGCCGCCCGAATTCCGCGAAGGGATGGAGCTGGAATGGCCGCTCGTCGCCCTCGAGCCGTTTCTCTTCATCGCCACCGCCGCGCTCGATCGCCTGACCAAACGGATGGAGATTCAGGGCTTCGCCTGCAAGCGGCTCGAGTACACGCTGACGCTCGATCCCGACGGCTACGACGCACGCGGCATCGACCTCCCCGCCCCAACGCGCGACGTGAAGACGATGCTGACACTGATGCGCCTCAATCTCGAGAAGACCCCGCCCGGCGCGCCGGTGGTCGGCTTTTCCTTCGTCGCCCATCCTGACAAGCCCCGCCGCGCGCAGCTCTCGCTATTCGGTCCGGCTGCGATGTCGCCGGAGAAGCTGGCCACCACGATCGCCAAGCTCGTCGCACTCCTCGGCGATGGCCGCGTCGGCATGCCGATAACGGTCGATGGCCATCTTCCCGAACGCTTCGCCATCAGCGATTTCGATCCTCCCCCGCCGCCGGACGTGCGGCGCAAACCGTCGCGTGCGCGCGGCTTGCTCGCTGTCCGCACATTTCGCCCTCCCATCGCCATCGAAGTGACGACCCGCGAGACCGCGGATAAAGAAACCCAGATCGCCTCCATCCGCACCATCGCCAACTCCCACCCCCCACCCCCGACTCCCCACTCCCCGAAACGCATCGAAGTCGGCGCCACGATCGAGATCACCGGCACGGTGCGCATTTGCTCCGGCCCATGGCGGGTGGAGGAAGGATGGTGGAGCGACCGGCCCGATGTCCGTGAGTACTGGGACGTCGAGCTCGAGCGCGGCGGTGTCTATCGACTCTTCCGCGGTGTGGCCGAGGATTGGTTCGTCGATGCGCGATACGAGATGTAGTGATCCGCAGATGGCGCAGATGAACACAGATAAAGGCGGCAACCGGCATCTGCGTCTATCTGCGTCATCTGCGGATCAAAAAAAAGCTCGCCCATACGCCGAGCTGCGATCGGCGAGCGCGTTTTCCTTCCTTGATGGTGCAAGTCTTCCGGAAGACTTGATCGAGAGCGCGGCCAGGAAAGACATCCCCGCAATGGCGCTCATCGACACAAACGGCGTCTACGGTGCGCCGCGGTTTTACGGTGCGGCGAAGAAGGCGGGAGTGCGCGCGATCGTCGGTGCCGAGGTCGTACTCGGCAACGAGCAGCAAAAGCCGGGACTGACGCTCACGCGCATGGACGCCGCGCGCTCGAATGCGCGCGAAACGCGGCTCACCCTTCTCGTCGAAAGCCATACTGGCTACCGCAATCTCTGCAAGCTCCTCACTGCCGGCGCGCTCGACCGCCCCAAAGCGCAGGCGCGGTTCGCGTGGGACCTCATCGCGCAGCACGCCGAGGGTCTTCATTGCATCACCGGCGGCGATGAGGGACCGCTGGCGCACGCGCTGGCTAAGGACGGCATCGACGACGCTGAAAAACTGCTGCACAAGATCAGCGGCATCTTCAAAGGACGGACGCACATCGAGCTGCAGCGCCATCACCGTCGCGACGAAGAACATCGCAACATCGCCCTCGTCGACTTTGCCCGACGCTTCCATCTCCCACTCATCGCGACGAACGGCGTTCGCTATGCACGCGCTACGGACAAAGAGCTGCACGACGTCCTCACCTGCATCCGGGAAGGAAAGCACGTCGACAGCGCCGGCCGGCTCCTCGGCGTGAACCGCGAGCGTTTCATCAAAGGTACAAATGAGATGGCCATGCTCTTCGCCGATCTCCCCGAGGCGATCGACGGCGCCTGGAAACTCGCCAATACACTCGACTTCACCCTGGCCAACCTCGGCTACCAATTCCCCGAGTATCCGGTGCCCGGCGGCGAGTCGCCGATGTCGTTCCTTCGCAAGATCGCCTGGAACGGCGCCACCACGCGCTTTCGACCACTCACCGCCAAAGCGCAGGCGCAGATCGAAAAGGAGCTGGCCACGATCGAGAAGCTCGACCTGGCCGGCTACTTCCTCATCGTCTGGGACATCGTCCAGTTCTGTCAGCGCGAGAAGATCCTCGTGCAGGGACGCGGCTCGGCGGCCAACAGCGCGGTCTGTTATGCGCTCGGCATCACCGCCGTCGATCCGGTGTCGATGGAGTTGCTCTTCGAGCGTTTTCTGTCCGAGGAGCGCGGCGAGTGGCCGGATATTGATCTGGATTTGCCATCGGGCGATCAACGCGAGCGCGTCATCCAGCACGTCTACCAAACCTACGGCGTGTACGGCTCGGCCATGACCGCCAATGTCATCACGTATCGCGACCGCTCCTCGGCGCGCGAGGTCGGCAAAGCGCTCGGCTTCTCGCTCGAACAGGCCGACAAACTCTCCAAGACCCTCGGCACCTGGAACTTCGGCGAGATCCGCGAGCGGATGGAGTCAATGCCGCAGGAACTGGCTGGAGCAGGCTTCGATCCGGCCGATCTGCGCGTGCAGCACTTCATGCGTCTTCAACTGCAGATCCAGAATCTGCCGCGTCATCTCGGGCAACACTCCGGTGGCATGGTGATGGCCCGCGGCCGTCTCGATGAAGTCGTGCCGCTCGAGCCGGCGGCCATGCCCGGCCGCGTCGTCATTCAGTGGGACAAAGACGACTGCGCCGACCTCGGCATCATCAAAGTGGACCTCCTCGGCCTCGGCATGCTCGCAGCGATCGAAGAAATGATCCCGCTCATCCGCACGAACGAAGGCATCGACGTCGACCTCGCGCATCTGCCGCAGGATGACGAGCGCGTCTACAAGATGCTCAACGAAGCCGATACGGTGGGCATGTTCCAGGTCGAGAGCCGCGCGCAGATGGCGTCGCTGCCGCGCAATGCACCGGCGAAGTTTTACGACATCGTCGTGCAGGTGGCCATCATCCGTCCCGGCCCGATTGTCGGCGGCATGGTCAAGCCGTTCTTCGACCGCCGTCAGAACAAAGCGCCACTCGAATATCCGCATCCGTGCCTCGAGCCGATCCTGCGGCGAACGCTCGGCGTGCCGCTGTTTCAGGAGCAACTGCTCCGCATCGCCATGGTGGCCGCCGACTTCACCGGCGGCGAGGCAGAGGAACTGCGCCGCGCCATGGGCTTCAAACGATCGATGGAGCGGATGGGCGAGATCGAGAAGCGGCTGCGCTCGGGGATGACGAAGAACGGCATCGATCTGCCGGCGCAGGATCAGATCGTGAAGTCGATCACCTCATTTGCGTTGTACGGCTTCCCCGAATCGCACGCGGCCAGCTTCGCGCTGATCGCTTATGCCAGCGCGTACCTGAAAGCGCATCATCCTGCCGCTTTCTACATCGCGCTGATGAACGCGTGGCCGATGGGCTTCTATCATCCCGCAACGCTGATCAAGGATGCAGAGCGACACGGAGTCACTGTGTTGCCGATCGATGTGAACCACTCCGGCTGGCACTGCCGCTGGGAGCGCGGCGCGGTCCGCCTCGGCATGAAGTTCGTGAAGGGATTGCGAGAGACCGCGGCGCGATCGATCGAAGCGTCTTCCCCGTTTCGAAACGCCGACGATCTCGCGCGCCGGGCAATGCTGCGCGACGATCAGCTCACCAAGCTCGCCTTCGCCGGCGCCCTCGCCTCCCTCGGCCTCAAACGCCGCGCATCACTCTGGCAGGCGGCACAGGCAGCGAAGGCGGCCGGTGAGCTATTCGAAGGCGTTGTGCCGTCCTCAACGGAATCCCCTCTCGATGAGATGTCGTCCGGCGAAGAGACGCTCGCCGACTACGCGGCGATGGATCTGACGACCGGCCCTCACTTGCTGTCCCACTTCCGTCCGCAACTGAAACGCGATGGCGTCTACTCGGCCACGCAACTGAAGAAACTGCCGAATGGCAAGCGCGTCGCCACTGCCGGCGCAGTCATCGTCCGTCAGCGTCCGGGAACCGCAAAGGGATTCGTCTTCCTGACGCTCGAAGATGAAACCGGCATCTCACAAGCGATCGTGAAGCCCGATCTCTTCCGCGATCATCGCGCGCTCATCGTCGGCTCGCCGGGCCTGATCGTCGAAGGCATTCTGCAGAACGAGGATGGGCAGTGCTCCGTGCGCGCGGATAAGTTCTGGCCGCTGGACGGAATCGGCGACGTGGCCAGCCACGACTTCCATTGAAAACGGGTGAACTATGGCCGCAGTTTCATGGTCGGATCGCCGAACAGAATCCACGACTTGCGAACATCAGGGTCAGAGGCAGCGAACTTGGCGCGCGTGACAGCATCGCCGAGCGTCAGGTTCACATCCGTGCGGAAAAGTTGCCGGAACAACTCATGGCTCATGAGCGACTGCTGGTCGGGCTCTGTGAGCGTTGAAGATGCCCACACCGCGACAGCTCCGCCATTCGGCGCCCTCAACAGCGCCTCGGCCATGCTCTCGGTATAGAGATCGTGGAAGTAGCCGTTCAGGCAGTTCATCGCAAAGACAACCGGCAAGCGCGTGCCATTGGTCAGCACGCTCGCGTCCGACGACAGAAAGACGCTGTTCGCCCACATCTCCACCGAGGCATGGCCGATGTAGGTGACCAGCAACGAACCGTTGTTCATCCCATTGACGACGTCCGCGTGCGCCGAAGAGGTCCTGGAGAAGTCGATGATCTGGCTCGTGATCGAGGACGGCAGCAGTGTCGTCAGCGATGCCGCGACACCGGGAAAGTCGAAATCCACCGGGCTGTCGGCCACGAAGAGCGCGCTCTTCGACCAGGCACCGCTCGGCGTACCCCGCGACGTGATCTTGCCGATGACCAGCGACGCTTCCTGAGGAGTGCGAACCGGAATGCGGCCCACCGGGATGTCCGCGATGCCGTCACCATTGAAGTCTGTGAACCAGTCGTCCGATGCCGTCTTCATGTAGAACGTCGGAACGAGCTTCGTCGGCACGAAGTCCACCGAGGCCACGCCGAGATAGTTGCGCGGATCCATGCTGGCATCGCCGAGGAGAAGTGCCGCACTCGGCGGGCGTTTCCAACCGGCGGCGGCACGGAAGAAGGAACGGATCGCCTCCGGAGAGCGAATCCCGAAATTGAATTCGTCGTAGAGATCGTCGACGTCGACGACCGCAGTGCTGATTCCCTGGTTATCCCGCAAGGCCTTCAACGTCGCGGCGGCGCCGAGGAAAGAACTGTGGCTGATGATGAAGAAGGCCGGACTCTTCGGACTGTTGCTGCTTGCGCTCCACGACGATGGCGCGTTCGCGGCCAGCTCTCCAGGCCCAAGTAAACGCGTGCCGTCGATGGCGAGCACCGTACGCATACCACCGGCGAGCGTCGAGAACGTAGCCGCGAAACCGCCCTGCGGATCGGCAGCGACTGTCGCCTGGAGCTCGGTCGGGTGCCGCGGATCTGTGACGTCGAAGGCACGGACTGTCTTTGCGCCGAAGCCGCCAATCGTCACGGATCTTCCGCCGGGGAGACTCACGTCGAGCGCCCCGTTGTCGGCGCGGAGAAGATGCTGATACGTGAGACGGGATTTCGCCATGCCGCTGATGTCGTCGTCGCCGTTCAGCGAAGTGAGCGTGACTGCGTTCAAGCCCGAAACAAGCCATGACTGCGGAACCTGGAAGGTGAAGGTGGGCTGTTCGGTGTTCTGCAGGACGACGGTGCTCAGGTCGTGCCCATTGATCGCGACGGCGATGCGGTGCTCCATCAGGGAACCGCCCTGAATGACGAGATCGAGCGTGGCGTTGCCGCCATATGCCGGATCGAGGTTTCCGACCTTCAGCGGCTCGGTGGCCGTCCAGTCGCCGATCACCTCTCCGAAGAAGTTATCGGCCTCGCCGTTCGTCGTCAGCGCCGCAAAGAAGCCGCTTCGTTCGATCCTCTCGTAGAGATACGAAACGCTGCCGGTGATCGGATCACCACCCTTGATCTTCGATGTCGTCACCCGCGGCTCGCTCCCCTTCTTCGGGCGGAGCCAGTACGTGCGTGCGCCGGTGGAGACCGAATCGAGCGGATAGCCGTAAAACTCGATGGCGTCGTTCGGATCGAACTTACCGTCGCCGCCATCGTCGACGATGATCGACTGTTCGCTGCCGAGCATGTAAAGCGAAAGCGCGTGGGCATCCGGACCTGGATCGAAGCCGGCGGCCGTCATGGCCGAGCGCGTCAGGCGGTACCAGCCTTCCTGACTCACAAAAATCTTGAGTCCGTTCTCGGAAGCGAGATCACGTTGTTGCGCGTACTGCGTCGCGGAAGCAGGCTCCTGCGCGGTGGCGTGCGCCGCTCCGAAGCCGTCTGGCGAGGTGAACTCACTGCCCCCGGAGCCGAGCCCTGTAAGCATGGTATTCGGCATGACGGAAACCTGACCCGCGACGGGAGAGACGGGACCGAACATCGTGTGCCGCCCGGCAGTATCGACGTCCTCGATCCAGTACTGTGCAAACGTCCCCTCGTCCAGCTTGTCGCTGAACCGGTAAACGTTTCCGGCCTTGAAGTCGTGTTTCGCCGCTCCAAGCATCGTGCCGGCGATGAGATGCTGATTGATCTTCGTCCGCTGTCCGGAGACCTCACGATAGACATTGAAGCCGGCATTGCCGTCCTCGAAGTTCATCTGCCATGAGATCAGAACGTTCGTCTTGTCCTGCGTAACGCTGAAGTCGCGCAGTTGGGGCTGAGCGAACACCGAGGCCGTGCACACAAGCGCAAGGGCGATGGGAACGATGACCAAACGGATGAAACGAAGAGATGCTTGCTTCACACCCAGGCTCCTTAGTTGGACGGCACGAAGGGAGACGGGCCGTGTAGCCCGCCTCCCCTTGAGTGAAGAGCTGCTAGGGTCGCAGTTTCATCGACGGATCGCCGAAGAGGATCCACGTACGGCGGACGTCGCTGTCGGTCGTGACGAGCTTCGCTTTCAGGATGGCGTCGCCGATCGTGATCGAGGTACTGCCGAAGATCTGCCGGTACAGCTCGAGGTTCACCTTCAACTGCTCATCCGGCGAAGTCAGCGCCGATGACGACCAGACGCCGATTGCGCCGCCGTTCGCGTTCTTGAGCAACGCCTCGGCAAGGCTTTCGGTGTAGACATCATGGAAGTAGCCGTTGAGGCAGTTCATCGTCACCACGAACGGCAGCTTGTCGCCGTTCGCGAGCGAGGCGGCGGCGGTTGACGTGAAGACGTAGTCGCTCCAGATCTCGACGGAGCCGTGACCCAGATAGTTTGTGAGCAGGTTGCCATTCGTAAAGGCGTTCACGACCGCTGTGGACGGGTCGCTGAGCGATGCAAACGACAGCCGGTTCGTCTGGTACGGCGGCACTACGAGCTGGGCGAGTTGATCGCTGCCCGTCTCGAACGGTACGCCGTTGACGCGGTCGGAGATCAACGTAACTGTCGACGCCCACGGGCCGGACGGAGGTGTGGTGGTGCGGCGAACGAGTTTGCTGATCACAGCGTTGGCCTCGTCAGCCGTTCGCACCGGAATGCGCCCAACCGGGATCACGGCAGTGGCTGTACCGCTGAAGTCCGTGAACCAATCGTCGGAAGCCGTCTTGAGGTACTGCGTCGGCACCAACTTGGTCGGAACGAAATCGAAGGCACCCATGCCGAGATAATTGCGGGGATCGAAACTGGCGTCGCCGAGCAGCACGACCCACTTCGGATGGCTGGTCCACGATGTGTTGGCGCGCTGCAGGAAGGAGCGGATGGCCTCGGGACCATGCACGCCGTAGGAGAATTCGTCGTAGACATTCTGCGCATCGACAACGACTGTCTTGATGCCTTGCGCCGCGCGCGCCGATTGCAGCGAAGCCGCGGCTGTGGCGAACGCGTGGTTCGTGATGATGACCAGATCCGCGGCGTTCGTGGCCGCGTTCAGCGTGGAAACTTCGTTGAGCGCGACTTGAGCCGGTGGCAGGACGCGGTCATCGGCAAACGCAAGCAGCGTCCTGGTGCCCGTTCCTCCAGTCGTAAATGCCGCAGAGCTGGTGCCGTCCGTGGCCTGGGTGATGGTGGTGCCAACCAGGGTCGGATTCTGCGGATCTGTCAGGTCGACTACGCGAATCGTGCTCTTCGTGAAGCCGGTCACGGTGATGGCCGACGATGCGGGAGCGCTGAATTCCAGTGCGTCGGTATCGGCGCGATAGGTGTGTGGATACGACAGGTGGACCGTCTCGAGGGCGCTGAAGTCGTCATCGCCACCCATCGCCGTGAGGGTGAGCGTGTTCTCACCGTTCACCAGAGCAGACAGCGGGACGCTCAAGTCGGCGACCATCCGCGCCTGACCGTTGTAGCGGATCAGACCGAGGTCGGTGCCGTTGATGTTTGCGTCGACGATGTGGCTGAACGGATCGCTGTTGGCGCCCTGCAGCACGATCCGCACGGTGGCGTTACCACCTTGAGGATCGAGATTCGAGACCGTCAGTGAATTCGTGACCGGATATGTGGTGACGAAGGCACCAAAGAAGTTCTCCCTGTCGCCGTTGTTCGTCAGCGCCGTAAAGAAGCCGGTTCTCTCGGTGCGGTCGAAGCCGTACGTGAAGTTCGCCGGTGCGCTGGTGCCGCCGCTCGCTTTTGAGGCGCTCTTGACGCGAAGCCCGCTGCCGGTCTTCGTCGTCAGGTAGTAGACGTGGCCGCCGGTGGTTGGCGTATCGATGCCCGTGCCGTAGAACTCGATCGTGTCCGTGGCCCCAAACGAGCCGTTCGGCACGAGGATCGGCACCTCGATGCCATCCGCGAAGAGCGCAAGGTTCCGGCTGTTCGTTCCCGGATCGAATCCTGCCGCGACAAGGTCGCTCTTCTTGATCTGATACCAGCCGGGCTGGGTCACGATCAGCTTCGCAGCCGGCGAACCGGCAAGAGTCCACTGCTGACTGAGGCGCTGCGAATCGGGCGCGGTAGGCGCCGGGGCGACAACGCCCATACCGGGCGCGGTCGTGAAGATGCCGCCGACAGAGCCGAGCGTCGGATCCGGATCGGTGGTTACGGCAGATGTCGTACCGGTCGGTGCGGTGACCGGTGAGACCGGCCCGTGCATCGTATGGACGCCTTTGAGATCAACGTCCTCGATGTAGTACTGGAAGAACTGCAGATCCTTGGCCCCGCGGTCGACGAAGCGATAGCTGCGATTCGTTTTCGCCGCGATCCCTTTGCCGGTGAAGAGCGCCGAGCCGGGAATGATGTTCGGGCTGATCTTCTCGCGCGTCCCGTTCGCCGACTCACGCCAGATATAGAAGCCGAGGTTGTCGGCCTCGAACGTCGTCTTCCACGTGAGCGTGACGCCGTTCCGGTCCTGCTTGCCGTCCATGGTCAGAATCTTGACCACGGTGGGTGCAAGGATGCTCACGGTATCGGCGCTCGAATCATTCGAAGGATTGGTATCGGTCTCGTTGTACGTCGCGGCAGCGCTGTCGACGATCTGCGTCTGCACGGCGTTCACTGTGCCGTGGATGGTGATCGTGCCCGGCGTAACGTAGCCGGAGCCAGGGTTCGAGATGGTGAATCCGGTGATGACGCCGTTGGTGAGGATGGCGGTAGCCACGGCGCCCGTTCCAGCGCCCGAGAAGACGACCGTCGGGGGCGTCGTGCCGTACCCGCTGCCGCCGTTGACGATCGTGATTCCGGTGATCTGACCACCCGAAACGGTTGGATACACGCTGGCGCCGCTTCCGGTGCCGCCGACGAGCGTCAGGCCGGTGCTCGGCATCAGGTTACCGACCGTGCAGGTCAGCGTCGTGTTGCCGCTGCTGGGCACGCACGTTCCATTGAGGTTGCTTTCGCTGAAGCCGGTATATGTGAAGCCGCTCGGAATCGTGTCGGTAATGACGACACTCGATCCCATCGATGGGCCGCCATTGCCTACGTTGATGATCCAGTCCATCGATTGCGGCGTGGGCGGATTGCCCGGATTGATGAAGTGAGGGCCGTAGGCGTTGGCCGTGTCGTTGACGACGACCTGCACGTCGATCTGGCGCTGGATCGTTACGGACGTGGACTTCGAATTGTTCGTGGCGACGGAATCGGTATCGCCGGCTCCGACGGCAACCGTCGCGGTATCGGTGGCGACGGTTCCATCCACGGTGGTTGGGTCGGTTGCGAGAACCAGCGTGAAGCTTCCCGTAGAGGTGTTCGCGTTGAGGTGAATACCCGAGTTCGTGGTGCAGGTGATCGCACCGGTGCCTCCGACTGCGGGAGTCGTGCAGCTCCAGCCGGCAGGCGGTGTCATCGACACGAACGTCGTGTTTGCGGGGACTGACTGCGAGAACGTCACGGTGGCGGTCGTGGCGTTGCCGCTGACGTTCGAGACGATCTGCGTCAGCGTCAGATTCCGTCCCGCGGACACGGGCGATGGCGATGCGATGTCGCTCGTCACTTCCAGATCGAGGGTGCAACTGACGTGCAGTGTCGCGGCGCTGCTGGTGGTCAGACATCCGCTCAGCAGGGCGCCGCTGGCGGCGATGACGCGATATTGATGCCCGTCAACATCCGGGGCGGTACCCGCGGTGACAGTGTGGGAGCTCGTCGTCGCACCTGCAATGTTGGTCCAGTTGATGCCATCGCTCGAATCCTGCCACTGGAATGAATTGGCACCGCTGAACACGGCGCTGAATGTCACGGACGCTCCGGAGCAGGCTGTCTTCGATGACGCATCGGTGGTGATCGTTGGTGCGGAGTTGACGGTAACGCTCTTCGTCTGTGTGGCCGTACACGTTCCCGATGTCAGGATGACCTGAAGCCCGACCGGCCCGGAGCTCGCGGCGGTGTAGATGATGCCGCGGCCGAGGACGGCCTGCGTGGTGGCGGTTGTCGTGCTGCTGCCTGTGATGACGACGGTGGGCACGGATGTGTAGCCGCTGCCGGGATTGACGATCGTGATCGCGGTGATCACGCCGCTGGAGACCGTGGCGGTCGCTGTTGCGCCGCTACCGCCACCGCCGCCGGTGAAGCTGATCGTAGGTGTCGTGTAGCCGGTACCGCCGCTGCCGATCGCTACGCGGTCAACCGTACCGGTATTGAAGTTCGTGATCGTGCCGTTGGTAATGGACCAGCTGTACGTAGTCGACGGCAGGATGCCGATGGAGGCAACGTTGCCTGTCGAACTGGCGCAGACCGCAGGGGCGGTGATGGGCGGGGCCGTGTCACAGACCTGGACGTTCTCTGCCGGGGTGGCCAGATAGTCGAAGATGAGCGAGGGAATCGATGAGCTCACCAGAACCTCGTTGTCGTAGCTTCCTGTTGCCACGTTGGCGGAAACGAGCGCGTTGAACTGGAGAGTCAGGGTGCTGTTGGGGGCGATATTGAACGCAACGCCGCACCAGATTGGTGAAGACGACGTGCTACCCGAGCAGGAAGGATCAGCGGCAGCGACGTTATTGATCTTTGTCGTTCCGTTGATGTAGGTGAATCCGCTCGGCAGGTTGTCGGTGATCTTGACGCTGGTCGCTGTGGTCGAAGGCAGCGGGTTCTGCACGGTGACGACGTACGTCGCGACGTCGGACCCGCTGTTGGTCACCTGAGGTGTATTCGTGATCTTCGCCGGGCTGAGGGCGCCGAACGTCGTGATCGCCGTGTCGGACGCATTTCTGGTGTTCGCTGCTGTGCCGTCGCTGATGGTCGCGGCGTTGGTGTAGGTGCCGGCAGCGCTGGGATAGGCAAGGAGTTCACGCGAGCCGGTTGCTCCGTTCGTGAGAGACGTCGCAATCGACGCAGTTGCTGCCGCGCTGCCGGATGAGAAGGAAACGGCCGGAGCGGAGGTATACCCGTGGCCTGCGTTGGTGATCGTGATGGAAGTGACGATGCCACCTGAGATCGTGGCCGTTGCCGCCGCGCCAGTGCCACCGCCACCCGTGAAAATGACAGTGGGTGCCGATCCATACCCCGATCCACCCGCGGTGACGGCTACGTTCGAAACGATGTTGGACAGATCCCAGACGACGTTTCCGGTGGCACCGATTACCGGCGAGGAAGTCGGATTGAGAGCGCCGGTCGGAACGCCTGCATAAAGAAGGTTCGCGGGAAGGTAGTCTGTCAGGGTCAGGCCGGTGCCGGCTGCCCCGGTGTTGGCGTAGCTGATCGTGTAGTGCTCGGTGGTGATGACATTCGCTCCGATCGCACCGCTGACGGCCGTGCTGAGCGTGATGGTCGTGCCGCTGATGCCAGTGATCTGCGCGACCGTGCCCCCGACGACGATGTAGTCGCCGAGCGAGAGGTTCGTGGCCGAGTTAACGGAGATCGTGGTGCTGCTGCTGGCGGTTCCCGAGAGTGTGGCTGCCGGGAAGGGCAACGTTCCGCCGTCCGGCCCTTTGGCGATCGTGTAGTTGGGCGACGTGCCGCTGCTCAGGGTCGACGAGACCGGCGTCGGCGAGGCGGCGTTTGTCGACGTGGCACTTCCACCCTGCGACAACGTCGTCGCGCCGAACGGTGAGCTGTAGAGATACGGAAGCGGCGAGTTGACGGTGACGACGTAGGTGAGCGTCTGTGAGGTTCCGGCCGGGAGGGTCCCCACGTTCGATGTGACGTTTCCTCCGCTGAAGGTGCCGCCGCTGGTGTAGGTGGTGTTAGTCGGAACGGTGCCGGTGACGACGACGCCGGTGGCGTCGGCACCTGTATCCGAGACCGTGATGGCGTACGTGATCGTGTCGCCTGGAGCCGGACCGACATAGCCGGACGCCGTGGCGCCGCTTCCGGTTCCGCCCGTGAAACTGATGGTCGGTGCACCGGCCAGGCCATTGCCGGTGCAGCCGCTTCCGGGATTCGTGATGGTCACGCCGGTGACCGTGTAGGGACCGGTGCTGATGCCCGGAATGTATGGAGGATTCGTGCTGATCGTGGCAACCACGCCGGTGCAGCCGCCGCCGGAAAGTGATATGCCGGTCGGGGGCACCGTGTAAGAGCCTCCCGCGGTTACGTTGACGAAGACGAGACGGTTGGCTGAAGGGGTAGCGGTCTCACTGAGTGTGAGCACCGGTGTTGCGGTGATTGTGACGGACGCTGTGGCCGGACCGGCCGAGGTGAATGTGTCGGCGATGCTGGCGCTGTTGGTGACCGTGGTCGTGCCCGCCGGTACGCCGGTGGAATTCACGGTACAGGGGATGACGAAGGTTGCGGTCGTGCCTGCCGCAAGGGTCGCCATGGTGTAGGTAACCGTGGACCCGCTGACTGCCACCGTTCCGAGACCGGCCGTCGCCGTTGCGGCACCGGTGGTGAAGCCGATCGCTGGTGCGCTGGTATAGCCGGAGCCGTTGGTGACCATACGGACCCCTACCACCGCGCCGCCGGAGATGACTGCTGTGGCTGATGCGCCAGCGCCGCCACCGCCGCTAAAGGTGACTCCCGGCGCTACGGCGTAACCACTGCCCCCTCCGGTCACCTGAATCCAGGCGACAGAGGTCGTTGCGGTCAGGCTGGTGCTGATGTAGCTCGGCAGGGTGTCGGTGATGACGGCGGTATTTGCCCGTCCGTTCCCGGCGTTGGTGGCGTCGACGGTGAAGGTGACCGACTGGCCCGGGACCAGTGCTGTAGGCGTTGCTCGCTTGGAGATGAGGAGAATGGGTCGCGCCAGAGTCGTCGTCGCCGAGGCTTGGCGATTTCCGGTGTAGGTGTTGGAGAGGGTGGCCGTATTCGTCACCGTCGCTCCCGTAATCCCCTGGTTGACCGACACTGTCACAGTGACAGAGGCGGTCGTGCCCGCGTTGACGGTTCCGATGTTCCAGGTCACGGTGCCGGCGCTGTTCGTCCCGCCTCCCGTGGCCGAGACGAAGGTCAGACCTGCGGGAAGGATGTCGGTGATGACGACACCCGGGATTGCGACCGTCGCGGTGTTCGTATAGGTGATCGTGTAGGTGAGATTGTCCGTTCCCGGTAGAGCAAGGAGTTTGTCGACCGTCTTGCTGACCGACGGAAGGATGGGCGTTTGGCAAACGGTGCCAAGGCTCAGGGACGGACTTGCGGCGCCGTCGTATCGGAGTGAGTAGGTCGTGTTGCCGCTACCGTTGGAGTCCTGGACCTCGACCACCCAGAGAAGGCGATGGCCTGCCTTGAGAACGTACGCAGCGGCAATCGCGAGGTTGTAGGTGTCGACGACTCCAAGTCCGTTAGCGTTGAGGCTGTGTGCGGCCTGCGCGATCTGGGTCTGCGTGTTGAGGGTTGGATCGTAGTCGAACAGCGTGGTACGTGAATTGGTTTTCCTTCCGTTGCCAGTCTGAACATCCAATCCGAGAGTCACAGCCGGCACGGTCGTGTTGTTGATCAGATACGCGAACGTCGCATCGGGCGGATCAGAGTAAAACCGTGCGAGCTCTACGTAGGTCTGGGCAGGGTTGACGGGTCCGATGGTCGCGGCGGCACTCCCCGCGGTAAGGTTTGCCGTGTGCTGGGCGCCTCCATTGATTGTGGTGGTGGCGGCGTGGAAGAAGTAGCTCGTCGACGAGCAGGTGTTGCTTCCCGTGGTCAGCGTGTAGTTCGCCGAAACGGAGGTGGCGTTACTGGCGTTGATCTGTGCCGTATTCACTGAGGATGCGGGTGCGGTGACGCCAACGGTGAATCGAAGCGTGACCGGAACGGTGGCACCGGCTGCCAGAGAATTATTGAACGTGCAGGTGACCAGCCCCCCTGCACCGCCTGCTTGTGTGCAACCCGCGGTGGTCGGCGCTCCCGTTACGAGCGTAAATCCTGCGGGGACGGTATCGGTGAGTGTGGTGATGGACGCCGGCGCATTACCGACGTTCGCGTATTCGATCGTGTAGTCGACGGTGGCGGCAAGCGGCGCATAGCTTTCATTTGCCGTCTTGGAGATCGCCAATACCGGACCGGAAACGATCACGGAGACGGACGCAGACACCGGCGACGCGTTTGCCGAGCTGATGGTCGCGGTGTTGGTGGCCGATCCTGATGCCCCGGCGGTGGCGTCGACCGTCACCGTAAAGGAGGCTCCGGCGGCTAGTGATCCGCCCGCACCCAGGTTGGCGTTTGTCCAGGAGACCGTGCCGTTGCTCCCTACCCCGGGAGTCCCGGCCCCGGTGGCTGTCGGGTTCGACGCCAGATAGGTGAAGCCCGGGGGAAGGGGATCACTCATCGTGATTCCCGTGACCGTTGTCGTCGAGTTGTTGGTGTAGGTGACGGTGAAGCGAACCTGATCAGCCCTGCTGTAGGAGCTGAGAGGCACCGATGGATTCGAGACGAGGGCCGCCGACTTGGTCGCTGTCAGCGATGCCGTCGTGACGGTGACACCGGTGTCGTTTGCCGAGAGAGTTCCGACGTTCGTCAGGAATGATCCGCTGTTGAAGAACGTCCCGGCGCTGGACCCGGAGCTCACCGAGAAGGTGAAGGTGCGCGACGTTCCACCTGCCAGGCTAACCGAGGGAGTGAACGTCCACTGTTCAGCTCCTCCAACAAGGGTTGGTCCCGAGATCGTGCAGAGACCCGTGCAGAGAGTGCCGCCGCCGGCGCTGGGAGAGGTAAACCCTGCTGGAAGCGTGTCGCTGACCGACAAAACGCTGACCGCCGTGCTGGATGTGTTGTTGATCGTCAGCGTGTAGGTGACCGGGTTGCCCGCCAGGACGCTGCCGACGTTATGGGTCTTGGTCACCGTCGGAGGCGGCGCGCCGCAGCTTCCTCCGATGGTCACCTTCGCGTAATTGACACCGAGCGTGATCGGATGGGTGAAGGTACTCGTGCCGCCGGCAGCCGTGAAAAGGCCGCCGTAGGGCGCGTTCGGATAAATGTTGCGGCCCAGACCGTCGACACCGAGCGTCGCACTCGTCGTCGGTGTGCTCACCACCGTCCGGCATTGCTGGGCAGCGTTGTCACTCAGGTCGGTGGCGTCCGTGAGGCTGCTGCAGCGCCAGGTCTGCGTCGTGTGGCCGCGGTTGTCGGTGATCTCGAGCGCGATCAGGTACTGGCCCTGAATCAGGTTGTTCAGATTCCAATTCGCGTTGACCGTCGTTCCGACCGGCACTGTCGGATCGCCGATGTTGACCCAACTGCTGCCCGCATCGTCAGGGAGGCCGTTACCGTTCGTGTCGTACCAGTATTTGAACTGCGCGTTGACGAGCTGGCTGATGGACTGACAGTTGTTGACCGTCAGCGCGTCCATGATCTGGGCGCTGACTGGGACGGCGCAACTGTTCTGCGCTCCTGCCGTGATCGCGGTGGCGATCGGCTGCGGAATGAGTCCGCCGTCGAGCGTCAGTGCGTCTCCGAACGGACCGGGCGAGGTCGCGTCGCAGACGAAGTTCCCCTCCCACACGATGTCCTTCTGGAAGGGATTGTTCAGACTGTTCGCCGTGGCAAAGAGAAACTGGAAGGGGGTGTCGGACTTGAACTGAGGTCCGCCCAGAGGATTCGTCGTGACGCCGCCATTCACACCGGCACCCGACGCGTTGAGCATGCGCAACGGGATCTCGTAGTCGACGTAGTACTCCACGCACGAACCGCTTGTGAGATTGATCGAGCGCGTCGTGCCATAGTCCCAGATCGTCTCGCTGGCACCATTCGGCCATTGGACCGTGGACGGCACGGGCAGCGTTGGCGACGTTGCGCCGTTGAATTGCAGAATTGACTGCGTCGTGTTGTCGACGAATGCCGTAGGGTTCGAAAAGAGGCTGTAGATGCCCGTTCCGCCCGTCACGTAGTCGATCGAGTTCGTCTTCGTCGCGCTCCAGATGGATCGGAGGATGTCAACAGGAGTCGCTGGTGATCCGCTCGAGCCATCCAGATGGGCGGCAAAATCACGGAAACCATCGCCATTCGTGTCGAAAAACACCGTCCAGAGAGCGGACTTCCAGGGATCGCTGCTGCCGAAGGCGCCCGCACTCGGGCCGGTGGCATAGGTGTTGGCGATCTGTTCGACGCGCCAACGGAAGTAGATCATTCCATTGCCGCCGTCGGCGTTCTTGTCGAAGTAGTAGTAGATGCTGGGCAGCGTCTTATCGCCGCACCCGGAACTGACGTTGACGTAGTTCTGAGGAGTGGTGCCACCGTTGGACGGATCCTGAACGCGCGGATCGCGGATTGGATGCCAGTCGACGATCGTGGCATCAGGGAATGTCGTTCCCCAGGAGTAGGGAACCCACTGACTGGGCGATTCGACCGGCCATGGCGCCGGTTTGATCGCCGAACCGGGCGCACCATTCGCGAGCTGTGGATTGCCGCTGTTCCAGTAGGGCGGCGTCGCGGCCGCGTTCGGCACGAGAGCCGTCAGGGCCAGGATGACCAGCAGAAGCGTGGCCCAATTCTTCGACAAATGCCCCGGCTTGCAATTGACTGGCATGGACAAACTCCTGACGCCGCGCGAGCCCGTGGCGCGCCGGCATCCGCTCTCAAATGTGATTTGGACCTTGGCTATCTTACTGCTTCTAGTAGCGAAAACGATAGTGCAGACGACGGCTAAACCTCGCCGCATTGCGTATTATTTTCACTAACGCGTCAAAAGGCCGCGAATCCTCCGTGATTTCTTCGCAGATCGCGCGTCCGAGGAGGTCGGAAGGTCCGAACGGCGGGTCCGTGCACAGAGCGTTGTCGCCGCGCATGACGATGCCCTCCGGCGTGATGCGAACCACCCGATGGAGCGTCAGTCCACGCTCAATGGAAGCCAGCACGATGTCGCCTCGGCGCAGAGCGGATACCTCGCAAGGTTCGATCTCAACGGAATCGCCGTTCCGAATTGCCGGATACATGCTGTCGCCCATGGCCCGGAACCGGGCTCGATGTCCCGACGCCAGCAGATCGCGGAGCGTTGCCTCGAAAAGGTTCACGCCGCGCTCCGGACACAGTCGATGAGACTCCGGTCCGGCACGAACCTCAGAGCGCGTACCGGCACATCAGCGACGATCCGCGCCAGCGAGTCCAGCGTGAACTCGATCGCCGAGGCGTCGTAGAACGGCGGAAAGGTGCAACCGAAAAGAGAGGCGGCAGCTTGTGCGGACGAGAGTGCGACAAGCTCCGTCTGCGATGCCTGCACGAGGAGATGAATCGCCGCCAACGGAGCGGACAAGGGGGAGGAGAGCTCGGCCTCACCATGCCACGGCGTGCCGTACATGCGCCATTCGTCGTCGATGTATCGGACGATGACGCGATCGTCGCTGACGATTTCATAGTCGCCATCGGCGAGCCAGACCCGCGCCGTGGTCGTCTTTCCCGCTCCGGACTGCCCGACGAAAAGCCTCCCTCGCCCATCCCGGTCGATCACGCCGCAGCCGTGCAGCTCGACGCCGCGGCCTCGCCCGAGGAGCCGCGCGATCAGCACCTCGTCGAGAGGATATTCGAGAGGATGCATCGCCTCGCTGGAGACTTCGCGCACGAGGATACGGCCGTGGCGAAAGTCGCTGTCGATGAGCGCGGTTTTGTAGGGAGCGGCGCCGAAGAGAGGACTACGGCAATCGATGCGCAGACCATCGGCGGTCGCGTACGCCTGCCAAACACCGCCGGAGTCGAAGAGCAGCGGTCCGGGGGCGGCGAGGGGCTCGGGCATCGCCTCCACGAGGAGGTCGAGATCCGGGCTGTCATCGGCATCGATCGCAAACCGCGCCACTGTAGCCGGCAGCGGTCGTCGCAACGACTCGTCCGCGTAACGGACGCGAAGAGTGATTCCGGCGATCCGGATCAGGTCAGGCGCGGACGACATTTCACGCTACGAGGACTGACCAGAGCAGGGATTGCCGAACTGCTTGCACACGCCGTTACCGCCGGGCCCCGCGTTCCCGTTCGTCTTGCAGCCACCGAGGACTGCTTCGTCCGGACGCATGGGGAAGCGTTTTGCCTCCGGCTTCTCGTACCGCTTCCTGGAGTTGCTTTCCGACTTTCGCATCATTCTCCTCTTTTCAGCGAGCGGTCAGCCCGCGGTCGAACAACTGGAGCAACCTCCGGAGCCGCAACTTGCCGCGGCCTCGTCCGGCGCTATGGGAATCGCGGCAATGCGCTCCACCTCCGCGAGTTTGAGAGCCTCGGCGGCATCGCGAACAGTGGAATGCTCCGCTCCGCCCACGCAATATTCGCACTCGCCGTGCGGCCTTACCGGAACGTCGAGCGTCATCGCGCGCAGATGCGCCACCTGACAGAGAAAATCGACGGGCGATTCGGCGTCGTCATTTTCCAGCTCGCCGTTCGCGGCGCACATGCCGCACATCGACTTCAGACCGCAGCCAGTGCACTTGGTGGGCCGCGTGATCTTCCGTGCGCGCACGCCCCGGAGGTAGTCGTTCCATCCCTCGCGGAAGTTCCCGTCGCGCACGTTGTATCTATCCTTGTGCGAGAGAACACAGATGGAGAGGTCGCCGTAGGGGTCGACGGCGAAGCCGCTTAGACCGCCGCCGCAGTCGTAGACCTCCCGTACTTCTCCCGGGACATACACTGGCGCGCCGTAATCCTTCGCCAGCCGCTTCCACTCGGAAGCACGCTGCGTGTCCTCAAGGTCAAAGGTCACGATTTCCGACGGTGTGAGCCGCACGGCCAGAGGACTGGACGAACAGTCGATGCGGGGATTGATCATGGCGTCGAACTTGAACTCGAGGCCGCGGTCCGCCGCCATCTGCTTCATGGCAGGAATCTCATGCTTGTTGATGGAGACAGCCACCGTCTTCAGCTTCAACGGAAGTTTCCGCTCCAGCAGCAGATCGATGCCGCGCAGGCACTTGTCATATGAGCCGGGAACCCGCGTGAGCTCTTCATACGTCTCGCGGGTGGCACCGTAGAGCGTGATCTCGATGACGAACGGAGGCAGCTCGGCGAGGAAATCGGCGATCTTCTCGGTGATGAGGGTGCCGTTCGTGAAGAGTGTGATGAGGAAGCCCTTCCCCTTCGCATAGGTGTAGATGTCGAGGAAGTCGCGCCGCGCGAAGATCTCCCCTCCCGTAAACAGCAGCCAGAGGCATCCCTGTTCGGAGAGCTCGTCGAGCAGGTGCTTATGTTCCTCCAGCGAGAGCTCGCGAACGCGCGCCGCGAGATCGTTCATGGGAAGGTTGTTGTAGCAATGGGCGCAGGCCAGCGGGCAACGGTTGGTGACCTCGATCGTGCCGTCGAGGGGGACGCGTGAGGCCACGTTCTTGTGGATGATGGTGCTGAAATCGGTGTAGGTGCCCGTCTCGATTGTCGTCATGAGTTTGTCCCGGCCGTCTCGGCGATAAGATCCGCGCCTCGGAGCGATCCCAGTAGCTCCTGGAGGTCGGCGATCACGACGGCGGACTCGGCATCATACTCGTCGCAGATCGTGTCCACGACGGCATCGATGTCGCGCACGCCGTCCAGAAGCGACCAGATCCGGGCCGCAACCGGCGTGAAAACGTAGACAGAGTCGAGATCGCCGACACGATTGCGGATAGGCACGAGGATGCTCTCATTACCTACCTGCCGCAGAGCAAACTCACCGCAGTGTCTGAACACGCGTTTGTCCATATTCGATTTTTCGGTTCTGACCCACGTCATTGTCACACGCTCACGTGCGTCCGGCAACCGAATTATTTGACCAAGAGTCTACAATCAAAAACCGATGAGCTCGAATCCGTTCCCTGTCGCCACGTCTGCAGCGCCTGAAGCAGACGAAGCGCCGCCGATCGCTCCGCGGCCGCGTCCGTCGAACGAGGAAATCGCGGCCTGGCTACTGACAGCCGCGCTGCTCGGCTACGTCCTCGTCTGGCATCTCGTGCCTGCGGTCGTAGGCGGCCTCGTGCTTTATCTCGTCCTCGACCGGCTCTCGCAGTCGTTCTCGAGGCGCATGCCGGGAGCGGCGGCGCGGCCGCTGGCGCTGATCCTCGTCACACTCGTCGGCGGCGGCGTGATCTTTGGCGTGGTGGCGCTGCTCGTCTCCTACCTTCGCCACCACGTCGACAACCTTCCCGCGATGATGACCAGGATGGCCGACATCCTCCAGTCTACCCGCGCCTGGCTCGGCGACTACGGCGAGCAACTCATCCCCGAGGTGCTGACCGACGCGGACACGTTCAAGGCTGCTCTTGCCGACTGGCTTAAGGCGCACGCCGAAACCCTCAAGCTCGCCGGAAGCACCGTCAGCCTCGGCGTCGTGCATCTCTTCATGGGCATGCTGCTCGCCGTCATGGTCTTCTTCCGCCATGTCACCCACCACGACGGCCGCGCGCCCGGAGCACTCAGCGAGATGCTGGAACAGAAAGTCGTCCGCTTTACGCGCGCCTTCGCGCAGATTGCCACGGCGCAGGTGAAGATCTCGGTCCTGAATACAGCGTTGACCGGGCTCTATCTGCTCGTCGTGCTTCCGCTATTCGGGCAGCACATCCCGTTCGCGACGACGATCGTCTTCGTGACGTTCGTCTGCGGCCTGATCCCGGTCCTCGGCAATCTCATCTCCAACTCGGTGATCGTCATTCTCTCGCTCGGCATTTCGCCCGGCACAGCCGCCGCCTCTCTGCTGTTTCTCGTCATCATTCACAAGCTCGAATACCTGACGAACTCGCGCATCGTCGGCAGCCAGACCGACTCGCAGGCCTGGGAGATCTTGTTGGCCATCCTCATCGGCGAGACCGCGTTCGGCATCGGCGGCGTCGTGATGGCGCCGATTCTCTACGCGTTCGTCAAACGCGAGCTGCGCGAGCGCGGACTGGTCTAGACCGCATTTCTCACACACTTGGGTGTCCCACTTTTGCTACACCTCTTCTTTTTCTTTGCCTGATGAGACGTGATGTCAAGAGCACTGCGGGGACAGGCCGCGCCGCCGCAATGTGTGCGCGCACCATCGCACCCGAGGGCGCCCGCATCGCGGCCCTTCTTGACCGCATGTGCGGCGCGAGCTGACCGCATTGCGGCTCTTCCTGTCCGCACGTGCGGCGCTAGTTGACCGCATTGCGGCCCTTCCTGTCCGCACGTGCGGCGCTAGTTGACCGCATTGCGGCTCTTCCTGTCCGCACATGCGGCGCTAGTTGACCGCATTGCGGCTCTTCCTGTCCGCACGCGCGGCGCTAGTTGACCGCATTGCGGCTCTTCCTGTCCGCATGTGCGGCGCTAGTTGACCGCATTGCGGCCCTTCATGACCGCAAGTTCGGCGCAAGGTGACCGCATTGCGGTACGCCGTCTCCGCACTGCGGCCCGATGGCGCAGCGCTGCTGCCCGCCGTGTCGAGCGTGTGTACCCGGGGTGCAAGGTTGCGGCGCGCCGCGCAGCACGTGCGCGCCGGCGATGTAGCACTGTCACCACGAAGGATGACGACGTTCTGTCAGTGGCCACCTCTATCCCGCACTTCTCACACCTTGCGGCAACGCGCTGCCGCCAATACCCTGCAATTGTGAGAGATGCGGCTAACCTTTCTTCAGATACCGATCCAGGAACTGGACGACGTCGCTCTCCCATATGCTTGCGCCATAGATGGAGAAGATGAGGTGTCCCGGTGCATCGGCATGTCCGGCGACCGGAGGATTGAACGGCTCGTAGATCACCAGCCGGTTTGGAAGATGTCGCTTCTCGAAGATCGCGGCAGGCGTAGTCACCGCCGCGGTCGTGCGATCGTTCTTCGCCACCAGAAACAGCGTCGGCGTCGTCGACTTCCCTGCGGCGCTCATCAGAGCACTGCGCACGGACGGATTGGCGTCCCATGAGAGCGATCCGCCAGCCTGATCGACCGCGACCAGAAACGCCGAACTGCGGCTGGTAGCCAGCATGGTCACGATTCCACCGAACGACCAACCCATGATGCCCATTCGTTTCGTATCGGCGAAGGGCAGCGTACGGAGATAGTCGATTCCGGCCAGCACGTCATCCACCTCCTCCTGCAATCGGGGCACGAGGCGTCCCGGATCCTTTTGCGTCTCATCCCGCCACATCAAGCCATCCGACTTGCCGTAGCCGCGTCGCTCCGGCACCAGAGCCACGTATCCGGCGCGCGTCAGCATCGAGCCGATGTACGGAAAGGGAACAGAGTCTCTCTCGTGCCCCTCCCGCGAGCCATGGTTGTAGATGACAACCGGGAACGGACCTGCACCGTCCGGTTTGTACAGATAGGCCTCGATCCGCAGAGATCCGCTTTGATAGAAGACGTCGGTGTACGCCGGCTTCGTCTGCGTACTCGTCTGACCAGGAGCCGTCACCGCCGCGAGAGCAAGCCACGTCGCAAAGAGAACGTTTCGCATCACGAAAATATACGCCGGGAGACGATTCACGACGAGCACTCTGTTGACCTGCGTCACAGAAGTCCCGACTCGCATGCCGTATCTTCCGCCCCTCTCTCGCACACAACAGACAACCGGAGGTCATCGAGCATGCATCGTTTCCGCTCATCCCTGGGTTCCCTCTTCCTGATGCTCATCGTTCCCGCACTCGCCGCCAACGCCAGCGTCACCGGCTCGCTCACCGCGAACGGCAAGACTGTCGCTCTCAAACACGCCTACGCGCAAACGCGCAAGGATCCATTCGACAAGTCGAAGTCCGTCACGGAGGTCATCGTCACCGATCAGGAGCTCTCCCCCGCTGCCGCATCCGACGACATGGAGTTGATGCAGGCGCAGGACAAGCAGCAGCTCAGCGGATTCACCGCCACGATCGACGCAAGCAAACAGGTCATCAGCGCGACGGTCTTCAGCCCCGCATTCAAGAAGATGAAGCAGTTCTCCGGCGTCGGCATGCAGAAAGCCGAGCTGACGGCGATGACATCGACGCGCATCGCGGGCACCATCTCCATGGCCAAGCCTGACGACTTCTTCGACGAGAAGTATCAGTACAACGCCACATTCGATCTCCCGATCGGCAAACCGGCCGGCCCACCTCCCCCACCTGCGCTCAAGGGATCACCGCTTCCCGCCGGCGGCGGCGAGCCGGGCAAAGCCTACGCGGTCTACGTGAAGAACCTCACCGCTGGCGACATGAAAGCGGTCCTCGGCGGCGTCAGCGCCGACCGCGCAAAGCAAGCATCCGCCGATCCCGATTTCAAGAAGCTCTTTCCTCTGCTTCAAGAGATGGAGCCCAAGGGCATCAAAGTCACCAGCGGCGCCAGCGACGGCACCCACGCCACCCTCCTCGCCACCGGCAAGGAAGGCGACACCATCTCCCACGGCACGATCACCATGGTCAGAGAGAACGGCGCGTGGAAGGTGGAGAAAGAGGATTGGCAGTCGAAGAGCGAGTAGGCGCGGCTGCGTGGTCTCGGAGGTTGCGGCCGAGGTCGCGCGGTTTCGGGGTTACGGGTTCTCGCCGTAGCGCGGTTGCTGGGCCTCGCGGCAAGATGATGAGATCTTCGACCGCGAGCATTCTCTTGCAGAGGATCGTTTCATCGCGATCGGTCCCATTCGACGGGGGCTGGTGCTAGTCGTCTGGACCGGGCGAGACGAGGAAACCGTGCGTATCATCGGCGCTCGGTGGGCGACAGAAACTGAGCGAGCGCTCTATCGCACATACTTGGGAAATATGAGATGACTGAAATGGCTGAGTTGACATCTCAACAATTGGCTGGAGCCATCCCCTCGCGTGTACGCAAGCGCCTGATGCTCGGTCATTTTGAATCGGGGAAAGACGTGTCCACGCTTCGGCGATTCGTGGGACTGACGCAAACAGAGTTCGCCCAAGCCATGGGGATCAGCGTGCACACTCTTCGAAACTGGGAGCAGGGTCGCCGGCGCCCAGACGGACCAGCGCTCGCTTTATTGCGAATCGCAGCTCGACATCCACGAATCATTCACGAAAGCCTTGCATCGGCCGCATGATTCGTTAAGGCGACAGGAGGAACCAAGTAACCCTGCAACCGCCCGCGAGACCCCGCTACCCCGCGTCCGCACTCGCTACCCCACGTCCGCACTCGCTACCCAGCATCGATCTTCGCCGCCAGCACGAAATCCGCTCGCGTCAATCCGTCGACCTTGTGGGTCCAGATCGTGATCCGAACCTTGCCCCATGCCAGGTAAATATCCGGATGGTGTCCCTCGGCCTCCGCAATCGCGCCGACGCGGTTCGTAAATGCCAGGGCCTTCGCAAAATCGGGAAACGTGAACTCTTTTTCCAGATGATGCTCTTCGACGACGCGCCATCCGCCGCCGAGTGATGTTGCAAGCGCTTCCAGCTCTGTCCCCTTCACAGGAGGCACGCCGCCGGTGCACGGAATGCACATCTCATCCGCCAGCGACGAGCGCGATGCCGTTCCCCTGGAATCGCGGATGTAGGCCGCAAACGCACCCGGGGTGACGCGATGCCGGAAGGCTTCCACGCCGTCCACGTAGATCACCGGTACATCATCCGTGAGCCTCGCGCGCAACGCCGCGTCGGAATCGATATTGGTCACCGTTACCGTCACCGGAAGCTGGTGCAACGCGATCGCTTCGCGGACAGCGGCATAGGCCTTCTCGCACAGCGGACAGTCGGCGCGCGTGTAAAACGTCACTTCATGATTCATCGCATACACTCCGATGCCGAGGATACCTGATGAACGCGAATACGAAGACGGCACTCGATTTGACTGGCAAAGTCGTCCTGATCACCGGCGGCTCCCGCGGCATCGGCGCCGAGACTGCGCGGCGCATGGCGGCTGCCGGCGGACACGTCATCATCAACTACCGGCGCAGCGAAGATGAGGCCAACGCACTCGTGCAGGAGATCGGCGGGAACGCAATCGCAATCTGCGCCGATGTCGCCGACCCCGCGGCGCTCGAGACCATGATCGACGACGTCGTGGCCGCCTTTGAAAAGATCGACGTGCTCGTCAACAACGCAGCGGTGTTCGAGTACAACCCCTTCGACGGCGACGACTACACAGCCTGGCAAAAAGGCTGGCGCCGGACGTTCGATCTGAATGTCTTCGCCGCCGCGAATGCTGCGTGGCTGGCCATGCGTGCGATGCGCCGCAGCGGTGGCGGGAAAATCATCAACGTCGCCTCGCGCGCTGCCTTCCGTGGCGAGACCGAGTTCGCCGACTACGGGGCGTCGAAAGCCGCGCTCGTCAACCTCACCCGCTCCATCGCCCGCGCCTGCGCCAAGGACAACATCGTCGCCAGTTGCGTGGCGCCAGGATTCATCGAAACGGAGATGGCGAAGCCGGAGCTCGAAAAAAATCGCGAAGAGATCCTCCGCCAGATCCCCCTCGGCCGCGTCGGCAGCACCGCCGACGTCGCCAACGTCATCCTCTTCCTCGCCTCCCCAATGGCCGACTACCTCAACGGCGTCACGATCGATATCAATGGAGGATCGTGGTTTCAATGAGGTGCACACAAGGAAATCGATACGTACCGGTACGGTGTTAGGATACGTATCATGCCGAAGCTGACCTTGAGTGTCGATGAGAAGGTGGTACGCGGCGCAAAGCGTTATGCCGCGGCGCAGAAGACGTCTGTCTCACAGCTCGTTGAGCGGTACCTGTCATTGCTGTCGAAGCCCGACGACGCCGCATCGGAACCGCCAGTGCTGAAACTCCTTCGAGGCTCCGCTCGTGGAGGATCCGTCGAAGCACAGCGTCGCCATCTCTCCCGGAAATACCGGTGAAGACTCTCCTGCTCGACCTGAACGTGATTCTGGACGTGATCCTGGATCGAAAGCCCGATGCCGATGCCGCCGCCGCACTTTGGCGTGCAATCGAGGCCGGTCAGGGGCGAGGCCTGATTCCAGCTCACGGCATTACGACGATTTTCTACTTGATCGAGAAGGCTCGAGGCGCGGCCTTCGCCCGACAAGGCGTCGAGCGCCTGATCAGCGTCTTTGGCGTCGCGCCCGTCAATGAGACTGTGGTGCGCCGCGCACTGGCACTGGCGTGGCGAGACTTCGAAGACGCCGTCTGCGCTGCGGCAGCCGAGGCAAGCGGCTGCGAGGTAATCGTTACCCGCGACCCGAGCGGCTTTCCCGATGCGCCACTTCCCGTGGTTGATCCGATCGCCGCTTTGAGCTGGCTGACGGTGTGATTGAAGGTGCTACATCGAGTTACTAATTGCACCTCTATGTCCTTAGTGCCTCTGTGGTTAAAGAATTCTCACGGAACTCAGTCGGCCACGCTCCGGAACAACCGCAACACTCCCCGCACACCGCGCCAAAGATAAAGCGCTGGAAGCAGCAGGACCGGTGCGGATGGGAAGCTCTGCCGCATAAACGCGACCGGCGGAAACGCCAGCTCGCGCAGGCGGCGCATGCGCCCACGCCACGCGAGCGCTTTCAGGTCCCCGCCGAGATGCGAGGCGCGGCTGCGCGAGCGATCGAGGAAGGCTGCCGAGGGTTCGTCGCGGAGACGCTCGTCGTCACGAAGCCAGTCCGCTGCACGGTCGTGCGACGCGCCCGCGAACCAATCCTCGGCCAGCGCAATCGAGCGCTCGCTGATCGTGACGAGGCGGCGCTCCGCGGCCAGGCGCCAGAACGCAGCGTGCTCCTCCCGCGACATCCGCTCGCGCAGCAAGTGAATGTCGCAGAGCCAGATCAAACGCTCGTTGTCGTGATGATGCGCGACGCGATGCAGGCAGGCCAGCAGAAGCGCGTCGCCGTGCGATGGCGCGAGCGCGTGCGCACTGATCCGAGGCACTCCGATCGCTCGGCGAAGGAGCTCGTCGAACGGCAACGCGTCGCGGACCACCGGCGAATTCGTGACATCCCAGTGCACGTCATACACATGGCCATCGCGGCGAAACGTCTGCTGCCGCACAGCCAGCGAATCGCCGCTCGTCAGTTGCGATTCATAGCCGAGCTGGTGCATCAGCGCTCGCATCGCCTCGCAATCCTCCTCCGCAATCAGCAGGTCGGTATCCCCTCGGGGGCGCAACTCCGGCGCGTCATACACGTCGTACGCTAGACCGGTTCCCTTGATGATCAGGACACGAATACCTCGGGCAGCAAAGGCATCGAGAAGCGTGCGAACATCGGCCAGCCGTAACGTCTCCGCCGCGAAGGCCTGAATCGCCATTCCGCGCATCGCCGCGAGAAGGGGCCATGTTTCCCCCGCTGCGGAAAGCCGCGCGTAAACCAGCGGCACGATGCCGTGCTGATCGAGTGCTTCCAACAGTTTCGCGGCGTCGTCGCTCGATGCCTCGGGTGGCCAGGGCGCAGCCTCGCCGCGCAGCAGGGCGCGCAGCGGTGCTTGGAGGGATCGAGGAATCGGCGGCGGATCGGGAACATCGGCCATCGGTGCGACTGCCAACCTCGGCTGCCGCCGCAATAGTTCACACGATGCGCGCGAGTGCGGCCTGGAGTTTGCTACTTGAAGTATCCAGGTATGTCCTCGATCGTCATTCTTCTCATTGCCGCCCTTGCCGTCATCGTCGCCATCGGCCTCGCCTACGTTCCCCTTAGTCTGCTCGTCGCACACATGGCCCGAAACCTGCGCGAATTCATGCAGCGCCAGCGTGAACGTCGCCTGGTGCATCGCGAAACGCCCGATCGCCGCAAAGTCACGCCATAGGAGTGCAGGCGTCTCGCCTGCGGCCGGCGGGCGTCCTCGCCCGACGGTAAGAGCGTGAAGAAATTCTGAGACGACCGGTGAATCGAGCAGGTGCCGTCAGCCTCCCGACTTAATCGCGTCCGCGTGAAAACCACGCCGAGGCGAGACGCCTCGACGCCGCGCGTCCTCGCCCGACGGTAAGAGCGTGAAGGAATTCGAGATGGCTGAATCGAGCAGATGCCGTCAGCCTCCCGACTTAATCGTGGCCGCGTGAAAACCACGCCGAGGCGGGACGCCTCGACGCCGCGGGCGAGACGCCTGCACTCCTCACCCGCGCTTGGCAGCGACCGCCTTCTCGACGGCCGCTTTCAGCTTGGCGTCGCCCGGCATGACCGCGCCGATCTGGCGCCAGACAATTCTGCCGTCGCGGCCGATGAGGAGCGACGTCGGCAGCACCGTCGTCTGCAACAGCGTGGCGATGCGTCCTTCGGGGTCGACGGCGATCGGGTAGGTGATCTTCTGTTCGGTGACGAACGTCTTCACCGCAGCCGCGTCACCCTCATCGACGCTGATGCCGATCACCTTCAGGCCGCTTGCCGCGTACTGATTCTGCAGCGCCTGCAATTCCGGCGTTTCGAAGCGGCAAGGTCCGCACCACGTCGCCCAGACGTTGAGAAAGACGACGTTGCCCTTCTCGGCGGCGAGGTCGAGCGACTTGCCGTCGAGGTAGGCCGCTGCGTACGTCGGCATCGGATCGCCGACTTCGGTGCGCGCCGACTCCGGTTCGGCGCCCGCGGTGCTTGTAGCTGTCTGCGACTTCGCGCCGGGTGTCTTCGACTTTGCCGCGGACTGCGTGGTTCCGGTAACGGGGGTCTCCTGTTTCGCACACGCCAGCGTGCCGGCGAGGCAGAGCGTGGTCAGCAGGGTCACTGTCGATTGCAGGGATCGTTTCATCATCATGTTCATCGTATGCGAGTGTCCATCGTGGCTAGTTGAATTCCGTTGTCGCCGCTCCATGCGGCGAGAATGTGCTCGTTTGCGATTGCGATGCGGGGAAATCCGAGGGTCATGCCCTTGCCAAGGACTTCCGGCTTGCCCAGCACGCCCGAAGCGCTGACGCGGCGAGCCATCACCTTCGAGAACACGCCAGCCCGCTCGACCCATGTCACCATCGCGGAGGTGCCGTCGCCGAGGAGGACGAGATCAACGCGGCCGGCATCGTGCTCCGCGCCGGCGCGAATGGGCGCGCCGAACGTCACGCCGCCATCGCGCGAGAACGCGACATTGACGACCTGATTGCCGTTCGCCGCGCTGAACCACGCCACCGCCACGTTGCTGCCGCGCGCGTCGATGCGCGGACCGTTCACCGGACAGCCTTTGATCATCCAGCCGTCGGCATGGACAGGCGTGCTATGTGCGCTCGCTTGCGGCGGCGCAACGACGATGTCGCGGATCTCCTTCTCCGAGCGGTCGCGGTACGCCATCAGCGGCCCGCGCGATGTCATTGCCATCGATGTCTGGCAGCAATCGCAGACGCGGCCGTCGACGAGCACCTCATCCGTGAGCGATCCTGTCGCCGTCATCGTGGCGGCGCGCAGCTGCGTGTCTCCTGCACCCTCATGCACGCTGGCGCGGCCGTCGAGCCATGCGATGCGTGCGGTTCCGTTTGCCAGCGGGAGGATCGACACGAAACCAAATTCACGCTCCATCACCGGATGCGGCGTCACCGGCTTGCTCCACGTCGCGCCGCCGTCGGACGATCGGGCCAGAAGAATCTGCGAGCCTTCCTCGCCCACCCCTTCGCGCCACTGCGCAATGACCGCGCGTCCGGAGACCGCGATCGATGGGTAGTCCGCGCGGTTGTCCAGCACGCGGCCGTGAGCGACAACCGTAGCCTTCGACCATTTCGTGCCGTCGTAGTGCGCGAAGTTGAATGACTTCGTGTGACGATCGAAGCACGAGACGTCGAAGCCGCCGCTGCCATCGGCAACGAGATACGGCGCCGACGTCGTATGCCCGAACGGAAACGCCACCGGCGTCACAGCCGCCGACGGAGGCAGCGGCGCTATGCTGAGCAGCAGCAGCGCAGAGAGCGCGATCAGCGATCTCATAGTCCCTCTCCCGGCTTGGTCGGCTCCATCTGCAGAGCGTCGTTTACGCGGTTGAAGTAGTTGAACAAACCTGCCATCGCTGAGATCTCGACGATCTCTCCTTCATCGTAGTGTTGGCGCAGCCGCTCGAACAGCGCGTCGTCGACACCGTGCGCATCGAGCGTGAGCTGCTTCGCGTAGGCCAGTGCGGCCTTTTCCTTTTCGTCAAACGGCCCCTTCTCGAAATCGAGGAGCGCCTGCATCTGCGCATCGTCCGCTCCGTGCCGCGCAGCCTGCGCGGTGTGGGAGCGGTTTCAGTATTCACACCGGTTGAGCCGCGACACGAGCGTGGCCACGAGCTCTTTGGTGCGAACGGAGACCGTGCCGCTGTTCGTGACGGCGTCCATATGCGCCATCATCGTCTTCAGAATCTCGGGCCGGTGCGCGTAGACGCGGAACATGTTCGGCACGTTGCCGCGCGCGGCGCCGATCTGCCGGAACTTCTCGCGGACCTCGTCCGTGACCTGATCTTTCGTTAGCCTGGTGATGCGCGACATCGATTCTCCTGGAAACAAAACGCCCCGCGTTGCCGCGGGGCGTAATCGTAAGCGAATTGATGACGATCGAAGTTACTCTTTGGTCTCGGTCTCGGTCTTGCCCTTCTTGATGACCTCGGGCTCGCCGGCAACAGGCTCGGCCACGGCCGCGACTTCCGCAACGATCTCGGCGCGCGGCGACGTGACGCCGACGATGACCCGGTGCACGTCTTCGGACACCTTCACACCCTCGGGGAGCTGAAGATCGGAGACGCGAACCTGCTCGTGGGCGCCGAGGTTGGTGATGTCGACGTCGATCTTGTCGGGGATGGCGCTGGGGAGACACTCGACATGAAGCTCGCGGATCTGCCAGTCGAGGATGCCGCCCTCTTTGACGCCGATGGAGTTACCGGTGATGTTGACCGGAACGGTAATGCGGACCACTTCGTCCATCACGACGCGCACGAAATCGATGTGCGTCATGCGGCGCGAGATCGGGTCCATCTGCATGTCCTTGATCATGGCGTGACGCTGCTGATCGGTACCGGACATTTTGAGGAGGAAGATGGAGCGGATGCCGTGATCGCTCTTCTGAATCAGGTCTGAGACGGCCTTGCGCTCGACGGTGATTGCCACCGGCTCTTTGTGACCACCATAGACAACGGCCGGGATCTTGCCGTCCTGGCGCAACTTCTTCGCGTACTCTTTTCCAGAGCGTTCGCGACGGGAAACTTCCAACGTGACCTCAGCCATGATGCAGAAACTCCTTTTTCGGTAGAGACAACGAAACGATCTTAAGTGTCTGTGGTATCAGGGTTATTCCTTGGGGGGTGGGGAGTTGGGTGTGGGGGGTGGGAGAAACAGCCGGGCTCGGGCTCTCTCTTCAGGTTTCACGCAGAGACGCGAAGAAGGCGTAGGGTCTACCTCCGCGTCCTCCGCGTCTCCGCGTGACCATCTTTTATGTTTCGCGAAAGACCCCGAGTTCTTTGCGAAGTACTCCTGAGTTCTTTGCAAAGTACCCCCGTACTTCGCGAAGTACCCCCCGGTACTATGCGAAGTACCCCCGAGTGCTTTGCGAAGTACTCCGAGTCATTTGCAAGTGAGCGACGAACCTAGAGCTAACTGTTTTCACATCAATAACTTACTGACCTTAGTGAGGAAGGTACGCCGCCACGCCTGAGGAATGCTGACTCGGGATCCGACGCAAGTGAAATTGAGCGCTAGTCACTCAAGCTTGGGGTGGCGAAGAGTCGCAGAAAAGACGTCAGACATGAAGAGACGCCGGGCGCATCCTGCCACGATGCCGCTCCCACCCCCCACCCCCCACCCCCATATGCACTAACTTAGGATAGGCGTACTCTAAGTGTATGGAACAACGGGT
>Ga0307470_10000110_pt1 | contig 57051 bp, 49 predicted proteins | sample atmos_gasesAM3C__FD_204565 | JGI IMG/M metagenome (GOLD analysis project Ga0307470, IMG submission 204565) | Hardwood forest soil microbial communities from Morgan-Monroe State Forest, Indiana, United States - atmos_gasesAM3C_05 | ecosystem: Environmental > Terrestrial > Soil > Temperate forest... | reverse complement strand
GTCGGGGATGAGCGTGGGATCGCCGGCCGAGAAGCCGGGCGGCGGCTGGCCGATAAGGAACGGGCGGATCGGAACGACTTTCTGCCGCAGGGCCTCGACGCGAAAGCGCAGTTTCGTCGGCTCCATCGAGACCACGTCGATCTGCGGCGGGACGCTCATCGCCTGAGGGCTGAGCGTGATAACCGCATCGCCAGGTGTGAGCCAGCTCACATCGAGCGTGACCTCGAGGTTCTGGGACGAGAGCGAGCGAAGATTCGAGACCCGCCCGCGGAGCCGAACGCTGACCGTGTCCGGCACGGGCGTGGTGATGGTGAGGTCGCGCGGCATCCGTACCAGCGACACCGGCGCGGCAAACGCCCTCTCCGACACCGGCTCCCGCCGCGGCGCCGAAACGACGAACCAGACCAGGAACGCCAGGAACACCGAGAGGAACTTGAGAGGGAGGTTGGAGGTCATGTGGCGCTCGGGGGGGCTTGGGGTTGCTGAGTTGCTGGGTCGCTGGGTTGCTGGGTCTCGCGGTTGCGCGGTCTCACGGTCTCGCGGTAGGTTGCTTTGTGCACTCCTTGAGACTCACGGTCTCGTCGCGCGGTGGAGCTTGTGCCCGCGAGACCGCGCAACCGCGAGACCGCGAGACCCCGAGACCCAGCAACCCAGCAACTCAGCAACCCAGTAACCTCCACGGAAATCACTTCCTCACCGCCCTAAGTCGCTCGTGCATCAGCTTCAGGAGCTGGTCGCTGTCCAGGTTCTCGTGCAACACGCCTTCGCTGGCGGCGGCGATCGAGCCATTCTCCTCCGAGATCACGAGGATGAGAGCGTCGCTGTCTTCTGACAACCCGAGAGCCGCGCGGTGGCGTGTGCCGTGGGCGAGTTTCGGGTCGGCGGATGTCGTCAGAGGCAGGAACGCTCCCGCGGCGATGATGCGGTTGCCGCGGATGATGACGGCGCCATCGTGGAGAGGAGCCCCGGGCATGAAGATGCTGATGAGCAGATCCGCGGAGACGACGGCATCGACCGTCTTCGCCGACTCCGCGTACATCCGCAGACTCTGGGCGCGCTCGATGGCGATGAGCGCGCCGATCCTCTGGGCCGCGAGGACCGTCGTCGCGCCGAGGATGGCATCGAACGGCACCGGCGAAGCGGCGCCGGACACGAGCGACAGCAACGGATTCGAGGCCATCCTGGCAAGCGCGCGCCGGATCTCGGCCTGAAAGAGCACGATCACCGCGAACGGCAGATAGAAGAGGATCTGCTGCGAGATCACCTCCAACGCCGGCAGTTGGAAGGCCCGGGCCACGAAGAACGAGCTGCCGAGGAGGACCAGGCCCATCGACACCTGCATCGCCCGCGTCCCCCGTATGAGAGCGAGGATGTTGTAGATGACGAAGGCGACGATGGTGACATCGAGCGCATCGCGCCAGGTGAACTGGAGAGAGAGGATGCGGTCGAACCAGTTCATGGGATTGCCCCTTCGGGGCGTTGTCGGTTGTCGGTTGTCAGTGGCCGAGGCGACCGACAACCATCAACCGACAACCAACAACGCGCGAAGCGCATCATCGCTTCTCCTCGATGGCCATCCACACCTTCAGGAAATCGACCGTCGCGCGCACGTCATGAACGCGTACGATCGCGGCGCCGGCGCGTTGAGCGGCGGCGACGGCGGCGAGGGAGCCGAGGGCCCGGTCGGGGCCGGAAGCGCGTCCGGTCAGATGGCCGATGAAGGCTTTGCGTGACGCGCCAATGACCAACGGGCCGAGGGCCGTCAGTTCACGCGCGCGGGCCAGCAACTGCAGGTTCTGATCGAACGTCTTCGCGAAGCCGATGCCGGGATCGATGAGAATCTTTCCGCGGTCGATGCCGGCCGCCACGGCCTCATCGATCAACGACGACAGCTCCCGGGCCACGTCGGTCACCACGTCGTCATAGACCGCGAATTGCTGCATGGTCGACGGCTCGCCGCGCATGTGCATCAGGATGACCTGGGCCCCGCTTCGAGCCACGAACGCGGGCATGCCGGCCGAGTAGCGCATGGCGCTCACATCATTGACGATGTCCGCTCCCGCGCGAAGAGCCTCCTCGGCGACCGCGGCTTTGCGCGTGTCGATGGAGATGATGACCGCGCTCCGGCGGCGGATCTGCTCGATCACGGGCAGGACGCGATCGATCTCGACCTGCGCCGCCAGCGGCTCCGCGCCGGGTCGCGTCGACTCACCGCCGATGTCGATGATCGTGGCGCCGTCCTGCTCCATCTGCAGCGCGGCGTGTACGGCCTTCGATTGATCGAAATGGACGCCGCCGTCGGAGAAGGAGTCCGGGGTGATGTTGAGGATGCCCATCACCGCGGGCGTCCGGCCGGTCAATGCGAATTTACGCATCTCTCTCGCGCCGAATCCGCGCTCCCAACGGATTCAAGCGCTCCTCGATCCGCTCGTAGCCGCGATCGATCTGATGAATGTTGTGGATCACGCTCTCGCCCTTGGCGCACAGCGCGGCCAGGAGCAGAGCCATGCCGGCGCGGATGTCGGGGCTGGAGATCTCGGCGCCGCTGAGCCGGTTTCCGCCGACGATGATGGCGCGGTGCGGGTCGCAGAGGATGATGCGCGCGCCCATCTGGATCAGCTTGTCCGTGAAGAAGAGTCGCGACTCGAACATCTTCTCGAAGATCATCACCGTCCCCTCGGCCTGCGTGGCGACGATGATCATGATCGACAGCAGGTCGGCGGGGAAGAGAGGCCACGGACCGTCGTCGATCTTCGGTACGGCCGCGCCGATGTCGTAGCGGACGCGCAACTGCTGGTCCTTCGGAACGCGGATGTTCTGTCCTTCCACTTTGATCTCGAGGCCGAGTTTCTCCAGCATCAAGCGGACGGCGTACATGTGATGCGGTACGGCGTCTTCGATCAGCAGCTCGCTGTGTGTGACGGCGGCAAGACCGATGTAGGAACCGACTTCGATGTGGTCGCTGGGGATGTGAAACTCGCCGCCGTGCAGCGACTCGACGCCGCGGACGCGCAAGGAGTTCGTGGCGATGCCCTCGATTTGCGCGCCGAGGAGGTTGAGGAAGCGGCAGAGATCCTGGACGTGCGGCTCGGCGGCGGCGTTATAAATGACGGTCTCACCCTCGGCCAGAACGGCGGCCATGATGGCGTTCTCCGTCGCCGTCACCGAGGCCTCGTCCAGGAACATGTTCGTGCCCCGCAGCTCGCGCACGGACATCCGGTACTCCTGCGCGGAGACTTCGATCTGCGCGCCGAGCGATTCGAGAGCGAGGAGGTGGGTATCGACGCGTCGCCTGCCGATGGCGTCGCCGCCGGGCTTGGCGATGTTGGCCGCCCCGCAGCGTGCCAGAAGAGGGCCGGCCAGCAGGATCGATGCCCGGATCTTGCGCGACAGGTCAGGATCGGGGCTGGGCGAGCAGTCGCCCTTCGCCTGAACGCGGACGACGTTCGGCTCGAGCCGGTCGACCGAGGCACCGATCCCTTCCATGATCTGAAGCATGACCCGGACGTCCTGAATGTCCGGCAGATTGCGCAGGATGATGGCCTCGTCGGTGAGCAGGCACGCCGCCAGGATCGGCAGCGCGGCGTTCTTGTTCCCACCGGGCCGGATGCTGCCTTCCAGGCGGCGTCCGCCCTCGACGATGAAGCGTTCCATCATTTTGGGTGATTGTAGTCGGAGCGCTGGCGTCCGCGCCGGCTGGCTCGGCGTGCGTCTCGCCGCCGAACCGGCAAGACTCCTGACATTCGCTGTAACCCTCGGCGGCGAGACGCCGCCGAGCCAGCCGGCGGGACGCCAGCGCTCCGATCACAACCGCGTTACCATACCCACGTGATCATCGCCCCCCTCTCCTCCGGCAGCGCGGGGAATTCGTACTACTTCGAGAGCGACGGCACCTCCATCCTGGTCGATGCCGGACTCGGGCCGCGGGAGACGCGCAAACGGCTGGAGCAGGTGGGCAAGACCATCGAGAACGTGCAGGCCATCGTCATCACGCACGAGCACTACGATCACATTCGCGGCGCGGGATCGATCGGGAAGAAGTACGGCATCCCCATCTACCTGACGCAGGGAACGCTCGACGCCAGCAACATCGACCGCGAGGTCATCAGGACGATCGTTTTTCCGAACGACTCGACCTTCGCTATCGGTGAGCTGAACATTCACGCGCGGCGCACGCTGCACGACGCCGCCGATCCGGCCTGTTTCGTGATCGAGGCGCGCGACGGCACCCGCGTCGGCGTTGCCAGCGACCTCGGGCACGCCGATGCCCCGGTCATCCGCCACCTCTCCGATTGCGACGGCCTTTTCTTCGAGGCCAATCACGACCTGGACATGCTGCGCATGGGCAGCTATCCCTGGTCGCTCAAGCGACGGATCATGTCCCGCTTCGGCCATCTCTCGAACGACGATTCGATGACCGCCGTGCAACGGATGATCGGCGCCGATCTCAAGAACCTCTGCCTCATTCACCTCTCGCAGCAGAACAATCACGAGTCGATCGTTCGCGATATGGCCACGCGCCTCCTGACCCGCCTCGGCGTGACGACGCAGCTCGAGCTCTCGATCGCCAAACAGTTCGAAGCCACGGGCGTGTATGAGATATCGCGGAAGCGCCCCGCGCGGCCACGGTTGCCGGCGCTGAATACGCAGATGGCGTTGTTCTAAGGCTCGCACAGACAAAAGTGTCTGTGCCACATGCATTCTGCGTTGTGGCTCAGGCGCTGTGTTTCGAGCAACAGGCACTTTCCAATGTGGCACAGACACTTTTGTCTGTGCGGGTCTCGCGATCTAAGTGGAATCGCGATTCTCTTCATATCGTGAGAATGCCGCCGCTCGGCGGCGCTACGATCGCTCCTTTGCGGCATACTCGCCCCCGTGCCCGACCCCCGCGCCACTTACGACGAACGTCTAACCCAGCATCGCGCAAACGCCGCCGCCTTGAGAAAGCGCGAGCGCACCTTATCCATCGCCCGCATCGTTCTCTTCATCGCTGCCATCGTGATCGCCTTCGTTCACTTCAGCGGATGGATCGCCATTCCCATCGTCGGCTTCATTGCGCTCGTAATCGCGCACGACAAGGTGATCAAACGCCGTCGCCGTGCCGATGCCGCGACACGATTCTGCGAGCGTGGCATCGAGCGGCTCAGCGGCCAGTGGCAGGGGAAGGGTTTCGCGGGCAGCGGCTTCGCTGACGAGCATCATCCCTTCGCTGCCGACCTCGATCTGTTCGGGACCGGTTCGATCTACGAGCTCCTCTGCATCGCTGCCACGGCCAGGGGACGTTCGACGCTGGCGCACTGGTTGATGCATCCCGGCGGCATCGTCGGCGCGGAAGTACGCGAGCGGCAGGCGGCCGTCGAAGAACTGCGCGAGAGCGTCGATCTGCGCGAGGAGATCTTCGTCGTTGCCGCCGAGGTGGCGAAAGAGGTGGAGGAAGCAAAGCTCGATGAATGGTCGCGCGAGAGCGCGGTGCTCGGCAGGGGAGAACGGATCGCCGCGATCGTGATCACCGCGCTGACGCTGACCGCCTCGGCGTTCGGAATCCCATCCCTCGTCTCCCGATTCGTGAACGCCACCAACCCCGGCACGATGGCGGTCCACTCGCCGCTGGAGTCGCTGCCGTTTCTGTTGATGATCATCGTGGTCAGCCTTTTCGCGCGCCGGATGTCTTCGCGCGTCGCCAGCGTCGTCGGTGCGGTCGAGCGGCGCGAGCCTGCGTTCGCCTTGCTGGCGGGATTGCTGGCCGTGATCGAGCGCCAGTCGTTCACCGCCCCCAGGCTGATCGCTTTGCGCGCCACCATTGCACGTGACGACGCATCGCATCAGATCGAGCGGCTGCGCAAGCTCGTGGCCCTGCTCGAAGCGAGACGCAATCAGTTCTTCGCGCCGTTCGCGTTGCTGTTTCTCTGGACGACCCACATCGCCTTCGCCATCGAGCGCTGGCGCGCCGAATCAGGCGGTGAGGTCGTGGCCTGGATTGAAGCGATCGGCGAGATCGAGGTGCTTCTCTCTCTGAGCTCCTTCGCCTTCGAGCATCCAACGTTCGCGATGCCCGAGGTTGTCGACGGCGACGCGCTCTTCGATGGCGATGCCGTCGGCCATCCACTGATCCCTGACAGCCGGCGCGTCGCCAACGACGTCCGCATCGGAGGCGAGCTGCGCCTCCTCATCGTCAGCGGTTCGAACATGTCCGGCAAGAGCACGCTGCTGCGCGCCATCGGCGTCAACACGCTCCTGGCCCTGGCCGGCGCTCCCGCCTGCGCCTCGCGCCTGCGCGTGAGCCCGATGGCGGTCGGAGCTTCGATCAGCCTCAACGACTCGCTGCAGGAAGGAGCCTCCCGTTTCTACGCCGAGATCCTGCGCATCCGCGACATCCTGGTCACCCCGCCTCCTCTCCTCTTCCTCCTCGACGAAGTCCTCGGCGGAACGAACTCCCACGACCGCCGCATCGGTGCCGAGGCCATCATCCGAAGCCTCGTAGCCCGCGGCGCCATCGGCCTGGCCACGACCCACGACCTGGCCCTCGCCCGGATCGCCGAGGAGCTTGCCCCTCGGGGCGCCAACGTCCACTTCGAAGATCAGATCGAAGAGGGACGCGTCACCTTCGACTACCGCATGCGGCCGGGCGTCGTGACCAAGAGCAACGCGCTGGAGCTGATGCGGGCGGTGGGGATCGAGGTGTGAGGATAAGGAGCGCTGGCGTCCTCGCCGGCTGGCTCGGCGCGCGTCCCGCCGCCAGGGGTACCGCGAATGTCAGGAGTCTTGCCGGGTCGGCCGTGGGGCCCTTCGCTCCGCTCAGGGCCTGCTCCGACGAGACAGCCGGCGAGACGCCAGCGCTCCGTCCGAGCTCTCCAGATCCAATGATCTGAGTCTTTCATGATCAGATCCCGGCTCGCAGCATTCCAAAATTGATGGAATGCTGATCACCGTCGAACGAAAGTCGTTCACCGTCGAACGATAGTTGTTCAACGTCGAACGATAATCGTTCACCGTCGAACGAAAGTCGTTCACCGTCGAACAAGAATCGTTCACCGTCGAACGAAAGTCGTTCGCCGTCGAACGATAATCGTTCACCGTTGAACGAAAGTCGTTCACCGTCGAACAGGAATCGTTCACCGTCGAACGAAAGTCGTTCACCATCGAACGAGGTGTCGTTCACCGTCGAACGATAGTTGTTCACCGTTGAACGATAGTTGATCGATTGACGCCGTCCGGCCGGCCCCGTTGCTCTCGAAGACCGCCATCCTTGCGCGTGCCCTCCCTCGCGTGACCTTTCCCTGGCATCGAGCGTCTACATGACATCCGAGGGCTCGTGGCCTCGGTGTGTGGAACCGCCTGCGTAACCTTTCGCCGGGCGGATGCGTCTAGATGACAGCGAGGAGAAACGATGGGTACAAATCCCAGCAACACCGGCTGCTCCCGAGGACCTCGGCCTCGCGCATCCCGTGTGACCTTTTCCCAGCCTCAGCGTCTAAATGAGAGTGAGGGAGAAACGATGAGGACAAGTCCCAGCAACGCCGGCCACTCCCGAGGACCTCGGCCTCGCGCATCCCGTGTGACCTTTTCCCGGCCTCAACGTCTAATTGAGAGTGAGGGAGAAACGATGAGGACAAGTACCAGCAACGCCGGCTGCTCCCGAGGACCCCGGCCTCGCGCATCCCGTGTGACCTTTTCCTGGCCGCAACGTCCAAATGAGAGTGAGGGAGAAACGATGAGGACAAATCCCCGCAACACCGGCTGCTCCCGAGGACCCCGGCCATCTCGTGTGACCTTTTCCCGGCCTCAGCGTCTAAATGAGAGTGAGGGAGAAACGATGAGGACAAGTCCCCGCAACGCCGGCTGCTCCCGAGAAGCCCGGCCTCGCGCATCCCGTGTGACCTTTTCCCAGCCTCAACGTCAAAGAGACAACGAGGAAGAAACGATGAGCACAAATCCCAGCATCGCCCGCTACTCCCGAGGCCGCGGCCTCGGTGCCTGGAACCCGTCCCGTGACCTTTTCCCAGCCCCATCGTCTAAATGAGAGTGAGCAAGAAACGATGAGCAAACATCCAGCGACACGTGCCAGACCTCCGCCCGGCCACCCGGCCCCGGTTACAGCATCCGCTGATTGGGCGATTCGAACGTCCACCTCGGCGGACTCGCTGATACCGAGGGCTCGGCCCCCGGAACCCCTGGTGACCCTTTCCCGTGCTTTATGAGTAAACGTGACGATACATCGATGGATCTCGCCCGGCAGCGCGTCGCTGCCGTCGCGTAGAACTAGTTCGCTTTTGACTAAACACTTCACACGCGCGGCGTTCGACCGGTCTGTCCGCGCGTGCTTTTTAGAGGATCAGGCAAGACAAATGAGTACGAAAGGCAGTACCCCCTCCTCTCTGTCCACCGCCTCCGCCCAACCACCCACTCCGCCCACCGAGCCTGCCGATGGATCCGTGGAGGCGCTCGCCGCCTTCCTGATCGCCGTTCTCGACTGGTTCCAGTCCCACATCCCCGATTTCCAGCCGCACGACGCCGCCGACATCTACCGGATTGCCGCGGCGGCCCGTTACGGCAATGATCTGATCCCTCCCACCATCACCGCCGTAACCGCCTTTGCCCCGGCCGCCGAGAAGAACCTGTTCGACAGCGAACGCGGCAAAGCGGTCCTCCTGTTTCAAAGTGCCATGCTCCCGGTCGCGCGCCGTCTGCTGGCACTGCACGACGGTCTCCTTTTCACAAGCGATAGTCAGGTTGCCGAAGCGGGCACCGAGGCGCTCCAGGCCTACGCATGGCTCAAGGTCTATGCGAAGGGTCCTGACGGCGCCGCTCTTCGCCCGTATGTCGCTGATCTGGCCGGCGTTGTGAAGAGGACCCAGAATCGCCGGAAACCCGTTGCCCCTGCCCCCGCATCCGCCCCGAAGCCCCCTGTCGCACAGGGATTCCTCGCCCCGAATCTCGCCACCGCCAACACCGCTGCCGCCGACGACGATCTTCCGGAAGATTTCCAGAAGGCCCTCGACGCCGCCAGCAAAGACGACGACGAGTAACCCCGCCTCACACCGCCCCCCATCCGTGCACGGGTGGGGGGCGGTGGTTAGTGGAGGAGACACTAGGGCGCCACGGCGACGTCTATGCGATACAGTACTTCTCGGTCAAAGAGTATGTCCAAGAGTTCACCGAGGCGAAGACTGGCTACTGAGCGTTGCGCGAACTTGAGTTCTACGTAGGAGCCTGCTGAACCACGAGAAATTGTGAGATACGCATCTGCGAACTGGAGGCGTCCATCGAGTGTCAGTTCGATGGGAGTACCGAAGATTCTCGCCGTGAGCCTATGCGGCATAAACACATTCCTGATAGACTTGTTTAGCTGAATTGTAAGTTCTACGTGACACTCTGGGCTGTTGCCGATCACCGCAAGCCACTCGTCAATAAGTGGAAGCGTTATATCGAGTAGCGCCGGATCGAGATCTGCGCCAACTACGCGGTCGCCCTTACAAAAGAATGCGGCTCCAGCCGCCGTGACAGACGCTTCGCTTTCCGCAGATTGCAGTCCTTTCTCGTGGATGAGCCGTTTCGCGGTATCGATAGCGAGCGGTGCGTCGCAAGACAGATAAACTGATACCTCATAAACGTATCGACTGTACCGACCCAAAGCTGAGACTCGATCAACAGCCGCAGCACCGAATATCTGAGCGTACTCCTGCGAAGCGAAGTTTTCAGCAAGAGTCAACTCAAACTGAGAGTTTAGGAGCGTAACGATGTTGTTTAGACCGTCGAAACTCCGAAGATTAAAGCCTTGCAGCAACGTTATCGGCGGCGCGAGTTGGGTGAGGTCGAAACCCAGAATCCCGACCGGTACAACTCTAATGCCACGCGAATAAGCATAGCCAGCCTCGAAGAACACCCACTGAGATCTGATTGCAGCTGGTGACAAGAATACGAACATCAACTGGCATGTTTTGAGTTCTTCCTCAATCCGATGAACCCAGTTCTGGCCTAGAGGGATGCTCTGGCCGTCCGTCGAGAGGAAGAAGTTGACGGCGCTGCTTGTCTTCGCTACCAGACTTGCCTTCAGTTTTGCGAGCGGAATTTCGTCAGCAGATGCATGGCTTAAGAATACGGTTGGTTTCACGACCTTATTCTACGCCCCGCGGACCATGCTGACGCTGAGAGTCAGACACGGATGCACTTTTGTCGCTTGGCCATGAAGTATCCTTCTCTTCGGCGTAAACTGCGCGAACACCCCAAGGAGGCTCCCCATGAGACGTTCGCTAGTCGTGTCTTTGTTCGCATTCGTCTGCTCCCTCTCTCTCCACGCTGCCGAGCCGAACGTCGCCGCGCTGGCTGAGGCGTATGGCCATCCCACTCTCGCTCCGGCCGTGAAGGTGCAGGGGCTCTCGATCGGCGTCGGCAACATGACGTTCGATCTCACATCCGGGTCGGCATCCGCGGTGACCGCGGGGAACCAGATCGTCGGGATCTATTTCACGGGGACGGGCAATTACACCTATTCAACCGCCGAACCGGTCGAGGCCGCGCTCGTTGCGATCAAGGCGAAAAAGATCCTTGGCCGGACGGCCGAAAAGCAAGGGAACGCTCTGACCATCCGGGCGGACTTCACCGAGCTCTATCTTCTGACGGGAGGCATCCAGCTTCCGGAACTGAAAGGGGACGCCGGAGCCTCGCTCGACGAACGTTTCAAGCAGCATCAGGAGAAATTCGCGCATGTGCGCCTGTCGCCGGCCTCTCATCTGCTCATCCGCCAGCGGCTCGACCGGCCGGTTTCACCTGTCGCCGTGGCGGAGATCGATGCCTCCGAGGCCGCTGTGTATATCTATGACACGATCGAATCGAAATCGGAATCGCTGATCGGCTTTACCCACGTTCGCGGGATGGCCATCCGGGAGATCTCCGACGAATGGTTCCCGGCCACCGTTTCCGAACAGCCGATCGGCCGGAACCGGCGCTCGTTTGTGCAGCCTGCCTACCTTCTCACCGATATCGATTACACGTTGACGGCCGGCGACAAGGATATGGCCACGCTCTCGGTCACAGAGACGATCCAGCCGCAAACGATTCCTCAGAGCGCCTATCGCTTCGATCTCCTCTCCGGCGTATGGGACACGAACGGCCGCGCCCGGGACTTCCATCTTCGCTCAGTAAAAGACGAGGCCGGCCACGATTTGTCCCACCACTTCGCCAGGAGCAGTCTGCTGGTCGGGCTTCCGCAAAAGGCGAGCGCTCCGTTCAAAATCCATTTCGAGATTACCGGCGACTTCCTTTTCCATCCCCATGGGGACAGTTTCTGGGAGCTGGGCGTCGAGCCATGGTTTCCGCAACCCGATCTGAATGGCCAGTACTACACGATCCACTCGATCGTAAAGGTCAAGCCGCCGTACACGGCCTTCGCCCCGGGCGACACTATTTCGCGCACGCAGGAGGGTGAGTACAACGTCGTCGAGAACAGGCTCGACAAGCCGGTGCAGTTCGCGGTGGTCCTGGCGGGGAAATACGGCGTGGCCGAGGATAAGCATGAGGACATCACCATCCGCGTGGCGTCGTATGCAGGCGTGAACGACAGGGCCCTGAAGCAATTGAGCAATCTCGCCTACAAGATGATCAAGTTTTACGAGCCATGGCTGGGACCTTTCCCGTTCAAGGAATTCAACATCATCGAGATTCATCAACTGGGCTACGGGCAGTCGCCGCCGGCCACGATGTTCATCACCAAGGAAGCCTTCAACCCGCTCTATGGCGAGGACAATCAGATTTTCTCTCAAGGGATCAATCACCGCTTCGCGCACGAGATCGCCCACCAGTACTGGGGGCACGTGGTGAAGATGGGGACGGACGAAGAGCAGTGGATCACCGAGGCCTTTGCCGAGTATTCGTCGTCCCTGGTCATCAAGCAGCTCAAAGGACAGGGGGCGTACGACTCATTGCTCGCGACGTGGCGGGCCAATGCCAATGATGCCGCGAAGGCAGCGCCGATCCCTCTGGCCAACCGGATCACCGTCCCGAACGACTGGACTACGTTCGTCGACCGGACGTATCTCATCTACGACAAGGGCGCGTACCTTCTGGCGGTGCTTCACAAGCAGGTGGGCGATGACAAGTTCCTGACTTTCATGCGCTCGCTGCAGGGGATCTTCGCCTGGAAGTTCCTGACCACGATGGACGTGGCCAAGGTGATGCAGAAGGTCGACGGCGGCAAAGACTACATGCCCTTCTTCGAGAAGTACTACTGGGGGACGGAGATGCCGGTGATGCCGAAGTGAGGGATCGTCTCCCGGATTGTTAATCGACGCTTTCGAGATGTCCGCGTCGGCTTGGGCAACGCCACCCGTCCGGCGATTTGTGGGCTCGGAGGGATGAGTCCTTGGTTGTATGCCGGAAGACCTTCTGGCAGGTGCCACAGCGAAATACGTAGAGGGGACGCGGGTCCGAACGGCTTAGTCTGCCGGAGGACGTGCGCACGATCATCGGTGCAGCGATTCCTCTACCCGAACTGAACTCGATCTGATATTGCGGCGTGAATGAGGTTGTGGTCACGCGAAGATCACTGATCTCGCGGACACTGAAGGCCTTGATGTGCGGTGCGTCGACCTCCCAGACATAGAGAAGGAGATTGCCGTTGGAGGCACGGCGGAGTGAATAGGGTGCGCCGCGGCGCGCCTTGCCGTGGTATGTGAACTCAACAAGCAGACGATTGATGCCCGCATATCGTGCTACCTCGAGCGGGACACCGACGTTCCAATATGCCACGCCGGCGGGTGCGACGAGCTCCTCTCTGGCGGCTAGGGATGCCAGGGGAGCAACGGCGAGCGGCGCGTCAATCCATCGAAGGACGCTCTCGAGGCGGACGAGATGGTCCTCAAACGGTGGCAATTGAGGCAGTTGGTGGGCGAGCATGTTGTCCCAATCCGCCCGGAGCTCTCCTGACGAGCGGACCATAATCAGGAGTTCGTCCGATGAGGGCCGTTTTAACCCTTTCGCTTCGCACTTTTGACCGAAGAACTGGCGTGCTTCGTCGAGATCAACATCACCAGCGCGGCTTTCGAGAATGAAGACAACGTCGTAGAGGTCGCGTGGCCGCGTTCGTTCGAGCAGCGCCCGGGTCTTCTCGGCGAAGAGCTCCTCGATGCTGTATGCCTGTACGGCGGTGACGTCCGGAAGCGAATCCGGATATGGGTGGAAAACCGGGCGCAACTCGGGTTCCGCGAAAACAGGCTCGTGACGTGTGAGATCGAACAGGAGCCGCGGCATACTCGGAATGACCAGTGGTCCGCTATAGCCGATCTTCCCCTCGAATGTCCCGCGACCGAGCTTGTCAACTCGCGTCTTCACCGAGACGAGGTCGGCCGGAAACGTTAAGCCACTCAGCTCGTGAGCAATCTCGACGATTTCCCTGAGCGTTTGTGTCAGGGCCCCGGCGTCATACGCAGCGTCTGGCAGGAGCGAGAAGTCGAGGTCCTCCGAGAAGCGGTAGGTCTCGAAATAGCACTTCTTCAGGCATGTCCCGCCCTTGAATACCCACTGCTCCGAGGTCTCCGGGTGCTGGGCAATGGCCGCGAGGACCCACCCAAGCACGTAGTCCTTCTCGACGACGCTCGGTCGTAGCTGCCACTCCCGGGCGCGATCGAGAATGTCCTGCTTCCCGATCATGCGTCCGGCGTATCACGCTCGATCGGTACATTCACAGAAAGTCCCCACCGCGTGTTGATTCGGCCGCGCTCGGCGATTGCCGGATCGAGTTTGACGACGCCTGAGGTCCGGCGAGCAAGCGCCTCATCAACGAGGTGAGGATCAGATTCCAGGACCGTTTCTGCGAGGTATCCGAGGCGTTTGAAAGAGGCTCCCGAATCGATCTCCTCAAGGCGTTCGATCACGCGGTTCGGATTCCACTCCTTCGACTCGCGGTATGTGCGAAGGATCTCGACAAGGTGCCGGACGCCTCCGACCCAGCTTGGGTTGGCGAGGGCGTCAGCGATCGTCCTTTCTCGGTCGGAGACCGCGATCCGCTCCCTGCCCCGCCAGACTTGCCCGACCTGCGCCACATGCTCGTGTGTTCCCCGCGTCAGGTGAAACTCCGCTCCGACGAATGTTTCCCGTGAGCGGCGGATGTTGGCAGACGTGACGACGAAGGTCGCCCGGAAGAGCTGCTCAGTGAGTCCCCAATGCTCTGCAGCGGTCCAACCGCCGATGTAGCAGGGTGAGTAGATTTCCCGTGCGAGCACCCATGGATCTTCAATCGCCGTTCCCTCGCGACCCGCTTCGAGCGGAAGGATGAGATAGAGGCCTCGGCGTACGCGTGTCAGCCAGCCTCGCCGTACGAGACGTCCCAGCATGAGCGACGCGACGTTCGCTTCGACACCGAGTAGTTCCGCTGAATGCTCAGTAGTGACGAGCCCGGCTCGGGAGCTCCGGGCGAGCCTGCGGAGCGTCTCCTTCGGGTCCCGGACGGTGGCAAGCGAGTCTTCGGTCATTGGCTATAGCAAGCACGTAGTAATCATCTCAAACAGACGATTACTACTGTCAAACTATACCAAAACGACGGCCGCTCAGGCGTCTACCGCCGCCATGCTCGGATACCGATCACCCGAGGCAACCCCTTTCGGCGCGACCTCATCGATGCGGGCCAGCTCCGCGGGCGTCAGCTCGATCTCCGTCGCCTCGATGTTCTCCACAACGTGTCTGATGCTCTTGCTGCCGGGGATGGGGACGACGTCGTTGCCGCGTGCGAGGACCCAGGCCAGGGCGAGCTGGGCGGGGGTGACGCCTTTGTCCCGGGCGATCTCCTCGATCCTGCGGACGAGGTCGAGGTTTCGATTGAAGTTCTCGCCCTGGAAGCGAGGGGAGAGGCGGCGGTAGTCGGCGGGCTCGAGGTCGTCGATGGTTTTGAAGCGGCCGGTGAGGAAGCCGCGGCCGATGGGGGAGTAGGCGACGAAACCGATGCCGAGCTCGCGTACAGTCGGCAGAATCTCATCCTCGGGGTCGCGGCTCCAGAGCGAATACTCGGTCTGCAGGGCCGTGATGGGATGGACGGCGTGGGCGCGCCGGATCGTTTGCGGCGCTGCTTCCGACAGGCCGAGGTGACGGACCTTGCCGGCGCGGACAAGCTCGGACATCGCGCCGACGGTCTCTTCGATCGGGGTGGTGCGGTCGACGCGGTGCTGGTAGTAGAGATCGATGTGGTCGACGCCGAGGCGCTTCAACGACGCATCGCAGCACTGGCGCACGTAGTCCGGCTTGCCGCTGATGCCGAGGAAGGCGCCGTCGTCGCCGCGCATGTTGCCGAACTTCGTAGCCAGGACGACCTCATCGCGTCGGTCGCGGATGGCCCGGCCGATCAACTCCTCATTCTTATATGGGCCGTACATGTCGGCCGTGTCTAGGAAGTTACAGCCGAGGTCGAGGGCGCGGTGGATGGTGGCGATGGATTGGGCGTCGTCGTGCGAGCCGTAGAACTCCGACATCCCCATACAGCCGAGGCCGATGGCGGAGACAGAGAGAGAGTTGCCGAGTGCTCGTTTCTTCAACCGCGGCGATCCTGATTCGTTAGCGCTTCATCGATCGTCTGCTCGTCGCCTTCCGCCTGGGCTGGCTTACGGTCGAGATCGTCGTCAAAGCGGCGGCGATTATCCTTCGCTTCACGTTTGGCAGGGAGTTCTTTTGGTTCAACCCGGGACATGAGGGCCTCCTGGTGGGGGAGAGCAAAGGGAGTGCCGGGTTGTGGGTTGCAAAGTTGCTGGGTTGCTGGGTCCAGGCAACTTAGCAACTCAGGAACCCAGCAACCAAGTAACCACCCCCGATCTCGGAATGACGTTGATCACGAAACAGTTGACATCCATCGAAGGATGCATAAACATTCAGGCTGATGAATAAAAATGCGCATGGCGATGTATTGCGGAGACGCGACGAGATCGTTCGGATCGTCCGCGATCAGTCCGTCCATTCGCAGGATGATCTGCAGGCTCTGCTGAAGAAGCGCGGCTTTCGGGTTACGCAGCCGACGCTCTCTCGCGACTTGCGTGAGCTGGGCGTGGCCAAGTCGGCGAATGGCTACATCTCACGCGACGCCTTCGCCGGCGGTGCAGTGGTGGCGTTTGCGCCGCGGGACGTCGTGGAGACGCGGCTGGAGCAGGCCGTGGCCGAGTACGTGACGGGCGCGGACACGGCGGGCAACCTGGTGGTGATCCGGACGCCGGCCGCCAGCGCGCAGCCGGTGGCCAGCGCCATCGACGGCGCGTCGATCGACGGCGTCCTCGGGACGATCGGCGGCGACGACACGATCTTCGTCGCCTTCCGGACCCCGGCCGCCGCCTCGGCATTTGCGGAACGGCTCCGACGAGTCGTCGGCATCCGCCGCCGCACCGCCCGCTGAGGTTCCCCGGAGCAAGTGTCATGAGCGAAACAAACATCAATCCAAGAAAGCGTGTCGCCATCGTCGGCGCTACCGGTTACTCCGGCGCGGAGCTGACCGCGATTCTTGCGCGCCATCACGGTGTGGAGTTGGTTGCGCTCTTCTCGTCGAGCAGTACGGCCCGTGGCCCGGTGACACCAACGCTGCCGCAGTTCATCGCTGAGCCGTTCACGATGGAAGCGCTCGTGGCGGCGAAGCCGGAGATCGTTTTCCTGGCCACGCCGAACGAGGTCTCGGCCGGTCTGGCACCGCAGCTCCTCGACCTCGGCATGAGGGTCATCGATCTATCGGGTGCGTTCCGTCTCGAGGAGCCGTCGATGTATCCGACCTGGTACGGCTTCGATCACGAACGGCCCAATCTTCTCGGCGAAGCCGTTTACGGCCTGACCGAGTATTGCAACGGCGAGCTGAAGAACGCGCGCCTGGTCGCCAATCCTGGATGCTATCCAACGTCGATCCTTCTGGCGCTGCGGCCGCTGACGTTCGCCATCGATCGCGAGCAGCCGGTGATCTGCGACTCCAAGAGCGGCGTCTCCGGCGCCGGCAAGAAGGCCGACGTCAACTACTCCTTCGCGGAGCTCTTCGGCAACTTCAAGGCTTATGGCGTCGGCCAGCATCGGCACGAGCCGGAGATCCGGCAGCAGCTTCACCTCGGCGATCGCGCTCCGCTGGTCTTCGTGGCGCATCTGCTCCCGGTGCATCGCGGCATTCTCTCGACGATGCACGTCGGCTTCACGCACGCCATGACCGACCAGCAGATCATCGACGCCTACACGCGCGCCTACGCGAACGCTCCGTTCGTGCGCGTGCTGCCTCCGGGTCAACTGCCGGAGCTGAAGAACGTGGTCAATACGCCGCGCGCGGAGATCGGCTTCACCCTGCTGCAAGGGGGCCGTCGCGCGGTCATCGTCTCGGTCATCGATAACCTGCTCAAGGGCGCTGCCTCGCAGGCGGTGCAGAACTTCAACCGGATGTGCGACTTTCCGGAGACGGAGGCACTCATCTGATGAACGTCATCAAGCTGGGTGGAAGCCTTCTCGACGATCCGGCGCGGCGCGCCGAGGCCCTCAGCGCCATCGCCGCGCAATGGAACCGCGGTGATGAGATCGTGCTCGTTCACGGCGGCGGAAAGCATGTCGACGCCAATCTCAAGCGCCTCGGCATTCCGAAGCGGACCCACGCGGGACTGCGCATCACGGACGATGAAACGCTCGATGTCGTCGTGGCCACGCTGGCCGGATCGGTGAACAAGATGCTCGTGGCGGAGTTGGCAGCCCTCGGCGTCATGACTGCCGGGATCAGCGGATGCGACGCGTCGACGCTCGCCGCCGAGGTGCATCCGCCGATCGATGGCGTCGATCTCGGGCACGTCGGCCGCGTCACCGGCGGCGACCCGACGCTCATCCAGGCGATGGTCGGCAACGGCATCCTTCCGGTCGTCTCGTCGATCGCCGAGGGGCCGAACGGGACGCTGCTGAATGTGAATGCCGACACCGCAGCGGCGGCGATCGCTATCGCAGTCGGCGCCGAGGAGCTCATCTTTATCACGGACGTGGCGGGCCTGCTCGACGCCACCGGCAACGTCGTCGCCGCGTTGGGCGCGAGTGAAGCCGAAGCACTTCTCGGCACGGAAGTAGTCACGGGCGGCATGCGGCCCAAGCTGCAGGCCGCTCTGCACGCCCTCGAATCAGGGGTGCGCCGCATCACCATCGGAGAAGAGGGAGGGACGCAGTTGATTGCTGCTTAGCGAGGTTACGAGGTCTCGCGGTTGCGGGGTCTCGCGGTGTCTTTGCCGTGCGACCGCGAAACTCCGAGACCTCGCGACCGCAGCCGAGACCACGAGACCGCAAGGAGAAACCACCATGCTTCTACACGACGAATCCCCCGCCGCCGTTGAAGAGCGCGATAAGGCGTTCATCCTCGGCACGTACGCTCGGACGCCGTTCCATCCGCGCAGCGGTAAAGGTGCGCGCATCACCGACGCGGATGGCCGCGAGTACTGGGACTTGCTGGGCGGGATCGCCGTCAACGCGCTCGGTCATCGTCACCCGCGTCTAGTCAAAGCGCTGCGCGAGGAGTCGAACGCGTTGCTGCACATCTCGAATCTGTATTACCACCCGGCGCAAGGCCTGCTCGCGGAGCGCCTCGTGCGCGCCTCGGGACTCTGCCGCGCGTTTTTCTGCAACAGCGGAACAGAAGCGAACGAAGCGGCGCTCAAGTTCGCGCGGCTCGCCAATCCCGGCCGCGCCGGAATCGTGGCCTTGAACGAGAGCTTCCACGGCCGGACGATGGGGTCGCTGGCGATGACCGGGCACGAAGCCTACCGCGTCCCCTTCGAGCCGCTGGTTCCGGGTGTGACGTTCATCGAGCCGAACGACATCGCCGCGCTCGAAGCGGCGGTCAGCGACGCAACCTGCGCCATCTTCCTCGAGCCGGTGATGGGGGAGGGGGGCGTCATCCCTCTCACTCACGACTTTCTCGCCGCCGCGCGGCGCGTAGCCGATCGCACCGGCGCGATCCTGATCTTCGATGAGATCCAGTGCGGACTCGGGCGCCTCGGAACGCTCTTCGCCTTTCAGCAGAGCGGCATTGTGCCGGACATCATCACGCTTGCCAAACCGTTGGGTGGCGGCCTGCCGCTCGGGGCGGTGTTGACCGGCGCGGCGATCGAAGGGCTGGTGAAGCCCGGCCACCATGGCACGACGTTCGGCGGCAACCCGGTAGCCTGTCGCCTCGGCCTGGCGGTTCTTGACGAGATCGAGGAGTCGGCGCTGCTGGATCGCGTCAACGAGATCGGCGGCTGGTTGCACACGCAGTTCCACGCTCTGCAATCGCGGAACGCGTCGATCGTCGATGTGCGCGGCTGCGGCTTCATGTGGGGCATCGAGCTCGATGGCCCGGCCAAGCCGGTCGTCGCCGAGCTCCTGAACAAGGGATTCGTGGTCGGCAGCGCGCGCGAGAACGTGATTCGCCTTCTGCCGCCGTACATCACGCCGAAGAAGGCATTCGTGGAATTCATCGAAGCGCTGGAGCAGGTGCTGGCGACGGTCAAGGAGAAAGCAGCGTGAAACACACTTACAAGAAAGTCGCACTGGCCTACTCGGGCGGCCTCGACACATCGATCATCATTCCCTGGCTGAAAGAGAACTACGGCTGCGAAGTCGTGGCCGTGGCTGTCGACGTCGGTCAGGCAGAGGAGACGGACGGTCTTGCCGACAAGGCGTATCGCACCGGTGCGTGCGATTTCCATCTGATCGATGCCAGGGAAGAGTTCGCGCGCGACTTCCTCTTCCCGGTGTTGAAGGCCGGCGCGATCTACGAAAAGGACTACCTCCTCGGCACGTCGACGGCGCGGCCGCTCATCGCCCGCAAGCAGGTCGAGATCGCGCTCGCCACCGGCTGTGACGCGCTCGCGCACGGCTGCACGGGCAAGGGAAACGATCAGGTTCGCTTCGAGCTCGCCTATCAGGCTCTCGCTCCGGAGCTGGCCGTCATCGCACCGTGGCGCGAGTGGTCGATCATCTCGCGCGAAGACGCCATCGACTACGCCTCGTCGCGCGGCATCCCGGTGCCGGTGACGAAGAAAGATCCGTACTCGCGCGACCGCAACCTCTGGCATCTCTCGCACGAGGGCGGTCCGCTCGAGGATCCGTCGTTCGAGCCGGAAGCGTCGATGTTCAAGCTCACCGTCGATCCGATCGCGGCGCCTGACGCGCCGGAGACGGTGACGATCACGTTCGCGTCCGGTGTGCCGGTCGCGGTCAACGGCGAAGCGATGTCTCCGGCCGCGCTGGTTTCGACGTTGAACGAAATCGGCGGACGCAACGGCGTCGGTCGCGTGGACATTGTCGAGAACCGCCTGGTCGGCATCAAGTCGCGCGGCGTGTACGAGACGCCGGGCGGGACGCTGCTGGTCACCGCTCTGAAGGCGCTCGAATCGATCACGCTCGACCGCGACAGCGCGCACGAAAAGGAGCGCGTCGGCACGCGTTACGCGGAGCTGGTCTACTTCGGCCAGTGGTTCTCGCCGCTGAAGGAGGCCTTCGATGCTTTCGTCGATTCATTGACGGAGGCGGTCAGCGGCACGGTCACGTTGAAACTGTACAAAGGCAACGCCACGGTGATCGGCCGTACGTCGCCCAGCTCGCTGTACTCCGAGGCCCTGGCCAGCTTCAACATGACCGGCTACGACGCCAGAGACGCGGCGGGATTCATCCGCGTGTTCGGGCTGCCGACGCGCGGCCGGTACCGGCTGAACACTGACAAGAACCTCGACGACACGCTTCCCGCCGATGAGGTGACCGCCGCGCGGTTGCGGAAGGCTGCCGGTTGACGCAGAAGTTGTGGGGCGGGCGCTTCGAGGGAGAGCCGTCGCCGCTGTTGCGGCGTCTCAACGACTCGTTTGCGTTCGACCGTGAGCTGTTCGATGACGACGTCGAGGGCTCGATAGCCTGGGCTCGCGCGCTGTCCGATGCCGGCGTCCTTTCCGACGACGAGGTCGATCTGATCCTCGGCGCTCTGGCGAGGATCGAGCCGCCGTCGGACGGCGACTACGAGGATGTCCATTCGTACATCGAGGCCAAGCTGTACGAGAGGATCGGCGCAGGAGCGGGGAAGCTGCACACCGGCCGGTCGCGTAACGATCAGGTGGCGACCGATCTGAAGCTCTGGCTGAAACGCGCCTGCGGCGAAGGGATCGATGCGGCCACGGCGTTGGCGAAGGCACTGGCGGATCGGGCGGCCTCGGAAGCGGCCACGCCGATGCCGGGCTATACGCACTCGAAACAGGCCGAGCCGATCACGTTCGGACACTGGTGTCTGGCGTATGTCGAGATGCTGCTCCGCGATCGGTCCCGTTTCTTGACAGCGATGGCTCGCGGCGATGAATGCCCGCTCGGCTCCGGTGCGCTGGCCGGTACACCGTTGTCGATCGACCGGCAGGAGCTGGCGCGCTCGCTCGGCTTCGACCGCGCCACGGCCAATTCGATCGACGGCGTCTCCGACCGCGACTTCGCGGCCGAGTATCTCTTCGCGGCGGCGCTCCTGCTGACGCATCTCTCGCGTCTGGCGGAAGATCTCATTTTCTTCACCAGCGATGAAGCCGCGTACGCCGAGCTTCCCGACGCCATGGCCACCGGCTCATCGCGAATGCCGCAGAAGAAGAACCCCGACGTTCTCGAGCTCGCCCGCGGATACGCGGCGCGGGGGATCGGGGAGCTGACCGGCTTCCTGGCTCTGCTCAAGGGTCTGCCCCTCGCGTACGACAAAGACCTGCAGCTCGACAAGGAACCGCTCTTTCGTACGCGGCGTGTCATCACCGCGCTGCTTCCCGCGCTCAAGGAACTGATCGATGGCCTGGCCCTCGATCGTGACCGCATGCGTGCCGCCGCCGGCGGCGACGCGCTCATCGCCACCGCGGTCGCCGACGCGCTGGCCGCGACCGGTATGCCCTTCCGCGAGGCGCACGATCAGGTGAGCCGCAATCTGACTGACCTGGCGTCGCTGGCGAAGCAGCATGGCGTGACGCTCGACGGCATGCTGGCGAAGAAGAGCTCGTATGGCGGCACCGCGCCGGAGCGGGTGCGGGAAGCAGCTCTTGCTGCACAGGAGTCCGTGAAGTCATGAAGGCGAACCGTAACGGCGGCGCGGCACAGACAAGAGTGTCTGTGCCACATACTGTGGTGCCTGTCTCACCGGCAGGAGTGTTTGTCTCACGAGTACTTGTGCCACAAGCCGATCGCAATGTGGCACAGACACTCTTGTCTGTGCCGAGCGGCGCAGCCGCGCGAGGAGCCTCGAAGTCATGAAACTCCCGAAAGGCTTCCTCGCCTCAGGCATCCGCGCAGGCATCCGCAAGAAGCGGCCCGATCTCGGCCTCATCGTCGCGCCCGATGGCGCCAACGCGGCTGCCGTCTTCACCAAGAACCGTTTTCTGGCGGCGCCAGTCGTGCTGTCCAAGAGCGCTTTGAAGAAAACCGGCGGCAAACTGAAGGCAGTCGTGGTCAACGCCGGCTGTGCAAACGCGGTCACCGGTAAGGCCGGTCACGACGCCGCGAAGCGCGTCCGGTCGCGTGCCGCCGAGCTACTGCAGTGCAGCGACGACGAGGTTTTCATCGCATCGACAGGTGTCATCGGCGTCGTCCTTCAGGACAAGAAACTGCGCGACGCGCTTCCCGACGCCATCACCCGCCTCTCCGCCGGCGGCATCGACGCGCTCTCGCACGCCATCCTCACCACCGACGTCGGCCCGAAGGTGACACAGGCCGCCTTCACTCTCGACGGCAAGCGTGGCCGCATCGTAGGCGTGGCCAAAGGCGCCGGCATGATCCATCCCAACATGGCCACCATGCTCGGTTTCGTCATGACGGACGCCGCGCTCGATCCGGCCACGCTGCGGCGTGCTCTGACCGTGGCGGTCGATCAGAGTTTCAACGCCATCTCGGTCGATGGCGACACATCGACGAATGACACCGTCCTGGTCATGGCCTCGGGGAAGCTCGGCAACGCTCCCTCTGCCGACACGGCTGACTTTCAACGCGCGCTCGACGCCGTCTGTCGCGACCTGGCCTGGATGATCGTTCGCGACGGCGAGGGGGCGACGCGGGTGATGGAGTTGACCGTTCGCGGCGCGAAGACGGAACGCGACGCCAAGCTCGCCGCACACGCGGTGGCCACATCGCCGCTGGTCAAGACCGCCCTACACGGCGGCGATCCGAATTGGGGACGCATGCTGGCCGCCCTCGGCCGCAGCGGTGCACGGTTTCCATTGAAGGGTGTCTCTCTTTTCGCGGGCAAGGTGCAACTGGTCATCAACGGCGAGCCTGCGATGTACCGCGAGAAGGACGCGGCGAAGGTGTTCTCGCGCGAGCGTGTCCCGATCATCCTCGACCTGGGCAGCGGCACCGCCGGCACAGTTATTCTCGCCTCGGACCTCGGCCACGATTACATCTCGATCAACGCCGACTATCGCTCCTGAGCGATACACTTCCGCGCAATGCGGAAGCTTGTCGCCATCCTCCTTCTCTTTTCCACCGCCACTGCCTACGCCGCGTCGCACGAACCGGTCGTCGCGCGTCACGGCATGGTGGCCTCCACGAGCGAGATCGCCTCTCGCGTCGGCGTCGACATCATGAAAAAGGGCGGCAACGCCTTCGATGCCGCCGTGGCCGTTGCGCTGGCGATGGCCGTGACGTGGCCGGCGGCAGGGAACATCGGCGGCGGCGGTTTCATGCTGATCCGCAAGGCCGACGGGACGAGCGAGGCCATCGACTATCGCGAGCGGGCGCCGCTTGCCGCGTCGCGCGACATGTACCTCGATGCACACGGCAACGTCATCAAAGGCGCATCGACGGACGGTTACAAGGCGATCGGCGTTCCCGGAACGGTGGCCGGCATGATGCTCGTCCACAAACGGTACGGCAAACTGAAGTGGAGCGAGCTCGTCGAGCCCGCGCGAAAGCTCGCCGCCGAGGGGTTCATCGTCACCGCTTTTTTCGACGGCGTCCTTCACGATAAGGACACGCTTAAGAAACTCGAGCCGTGGCCGGAGAGCAAGCGCATCTTTCTGCGCGATGGACGCTTCTACACGATGGGCGAGAGGTTCAAGCAGCCGGAGCTTGCCGCGACGCTGGCGCGTATCCAGGCGAATCCGCGCGATTTCTACGAGGGGGTGACCGCCAGGCGAATCGTGGCCGACATGCGCGCGCACGGCGGGTTGATCACGATGAAGGATCTCAAGGACTACGCTCCGGCGATCCGAAAGCCGCTGCGTGGCACGTATCGCGGGCACGAGTTCATCGTCATGCCGCCTCCGTCATCGGGAGGCATCGCCATGGTCGAGATGCTGCGGATGCTGGAGGCGTACGACATGGCAGCGACCGGCTGGCAGTCGGCGCGCTATCTCCATCTGATCACCGAGGTGATGCGGCGGGCGTTTGCTGATCGCGCCGAATTTCTGGGCGATCCTGACTTCGAGAAGCTTCCTGTCAGCGCTCTCATCTCGCGTGGCTTCGCCGACGAACGGCGCAAGACGATCGATCTCGATCACGCGTCGAAGTCGAGTGACATCCGCGCGGGGAATCCCGCGCCATTCGAAAAGCCGGATACCACCCACTTTGCTGTGGTCGACGGCGAAGGAAACATGGTCAGCAACACGTACACGCTCAACGACTGGTTTGGCGCCGGCGTGACCGCGAAGGGCACGGGCATCCTGCTCAACGACGAGATGGACGACTTCACCTCCAAGCCAGGGGCGCCGAACGACTATGAGCTCATCCAGAGTGAGAAGAATGCCATCGCGCCAAACAAGCGCCCGCTATCGTCGATGACGCCCTTGATCATGTTGCAGGACGGCAAGCCGTGGCTTGCTGTCGGTGCCGCCGGAGGACCGCGCATCATCAGCACGGTTCTCGAGATCGTCCTTTCCGTGGTCGACTTCCACGTCTCGCTGCAGGAAGCGCTCGATGCCGGACGCATTCACCATCAATGGATGCCCGACGAGATCTACTGGGAGCCGACCGGTACGAATCCTGACTCCCGCGCCGCCCTCGAGAAGATGGGGCACAAGTTCCACGAGAAGCCGCTCGAGCACATCTCCGACGCGAACGCGGTGATGATCGATCCGAAAACAGGTCTGCGACAAGGTGGTGGCGATCCGAGGCGCTCCGGCGTTGCGGTGGGTTACTGACATAGAATCCGAGGCCATGAATCTCGACAAGAAGTCTCTTCTGGCCTGGGCGCGGGATCATCGCGCCGATTTCGAATCGACGCTCCAGCAGTTCGTCGATACACCGTCTGTTTCCGCCGAGCCTGAGCGAATCGGTGACATCCGCCGCTGCGCGGAGCTGGCACAGGCGAAGATCCGCGAGTTCGGCGGCGAGGCCACCATCCTCGAAACCGATGGCAATCCGATCGTCCACGGCCGCTTCGATACCGGCCGCGGTCTGCCAACAGTCACGGTCTACAACCACCTCGACGTGCAACCGGCCTCGCGCGAGACCGAGCCCTGGAAGACCGATCCGTTTGTCTTCGCCAAAGACGGCGACCGTTACCTCGGCCGCGGCACGACCGACGACAAAGGTCCCGCGCTCACTGCGCTCTTCGCCATCCGCGCGGCGCGCGAGGCTGGCGTTCGCGCGAACATGCACCTGATCTGGGAGCTCGAGGAGGAGATCGGCTCACCGAGTTTCGATGGGGCGATGAAGAAGTACGCCAGGCAACTGGCCACGGATTCCGTGCTCGTCTCCGACACGATCTGGGTCTCTCGCCAACGACCCGCCTGTCCGGCCGGCCTGCGCGGATTGCAAGGCTTCGAGCTGACGCTGGAGACCGCCGCCACCGACCAGCACTCCGGCGTCGCCGGCGGTGCCGCGCGCAATCCCATCGGCGAGCTGATGAAGCTCGTCTCCGAGATGTACGACGCCACCACCGGCAAGGTGAAGATCAAAGGGTTTTATGACGACGTCGTGCCGCCGTCGAAGCAGGAGCTGGCCGACTTTCGCGACTCGGGTTTCACCGTGAAGAAGTTCAAGAAGGACCACGGCTTCAAATCGATCCGTTCCGAGGATCCGATGGACGTGATGAAACGGATCTGGGCCATGCCCACGTTCGAAGTCCATGGCCTCGTCGGCGGCTACACCGGCCCGGGCATCAAGACCATCATCCCGCCGCACGCGACGGTGAAGATCTCCTGCCGCATGGTGGCCAACCAGGATCCGAAGAAGATCATGAAGCTCGTCCGCGCGTTCGTGAAGCAGCGCAATCCCGATGTGAAGATCATCACCGAGGCATCGATGCTGCCGTACCAGGCACCGACCAGCGGGCCGCTCGCGGACGCCGTTCGCAGCGCCATGAAATTCGCCTTCGGCCGGGAGCCGGTCTTCGTCCGCGAAGGCGGCTCGATCGGCGCCGTCGTGTCGATGGAGAAGATCCTCAAAGTCCCCGTCCTCTTCCTCGGCCTGTCTCTTCCTGAACACGGCTACCACGCCCCGAACGAGAACTACGACTGGCAGCAGGCCAGCGGCGGGATCGCGGCGTTCGTGAAGTACTTCGACGAGATCGCGAGGATGTAGCACGACTGCGTCGATCTCGTGGCTGCCGTTGGCAACGACCAACCTTCGGTGTCGCCGCAGTCGCTGTGATCATTCAACGTCTGGGCATGGATGTCTAACTTCCAGGCATGGATGTCTAAATTCTGGACATCGATGCCTAACTTCTGGGCATCGATCTCTAGCCTCTGGGCATTGATGACTAACTTCCGGGTATCGATGCCCAACTTCTGAGCATCGATCCCAAGCTTCTGGGCATCGATGCCTAAATTCTGGGTATCGATGCCTAACTTCCGGGCATCGCACCGATCAGCGATGTAACCAACATGACACGAACAGCTTAGGCGTCGAACCGCTTCGAATCCGGCGAGAGCGAGTGTCCCGGTTTTGGTCCTGGCTGACCTCCGGCTAAATGACGTTGTCTCGCGCTGCGAGGCGACTCGCCGACTGCTCGGTGGTTCCCGGTCAGGCCGAGGGTGCTCTTGCCTTCGGGCGCCAACTTGTCTCCATTGAGTGGATTTTTGTGGACAACAGTGGCTACTAGTGGTAGAAACAGGCTTCGAATCACGAAAAGTTGAAACGAAGATGGTCGAACCAGTCCTGATGGGGCATGCCCCGGCCACGGTCGACGAGAAGGGTCGCCTGAAGATCCCGACCAGCTTCCGCAAGGTCATTGAAGAGAAGTTCGGCTCCGATTGCTTCATCACATCGACCGACGGCGAGCGGGCCCTGATCTATCCGATGCCGGTCTGGTACGACTTCCAGGGGCGGCTCTCGAAGGTTCCATCGACGTCGATGGCGAAGACGAAGCTCCTGGAGAGGGTGAACTACTTCGGACATGCCGCAACGATCGATGGGCAGGGGCGGGTGCTGGTCCCGTCGGTTCTGCGCAACGTAGCCGGCATCGCCGAAGACGTCGTCGTCATCGGGAACACGGACCATCTCATCGTCTGGAACGGCGAAAAGATCCAGCAGCGGATGGCGGAAACGCCGCTGACGAGCGATGACTGGAAAGAGTTGGAGTTGCACGGTGTGTGATGTGTCATGCACCAGTCGGTTCTTTTAAGCGAAATCGTCGAATACCTCCGTCCCTCGCGCGATGACGGAACGCTCGTCGATGCGACGGTCGGATTGGGAGGTCACGCGGAAGCATTGCTCTCGCGTTATCCCTCGGTCCGCCTGCTCGGAATCGATCGCGATCCGCAGGCGCTGGCTGCATCGGCGGCGAGGCTGGAGAGATTCGGAGACCGCGTGACGCTCGCACAGGGTCGCCACGAGACGCTCATTGACATCCTGAAGAAGCAGAAGATCGAGTCGGTCAGCGGTCTGCTCGCCGACCTCGGTGTCTCGTCGCTGCAGCTCGACGACGCGTCGCGCGGGTTTTCGTTCCGCTACGACGCGCCGCTCGACATGCGGATGGGGCCTGAGTCGAAGACAGCCGCCGATCTGGTGAACACGCTCGACGAGCGCGATCTCGTGACGATCCTGCGCGAATATGGTGAGGAGCCGATGGCACGACGCGTCGCCCGAGCCATCGTCGACGGGCGCGCCGAAGCGCCGATCGAGACGACCGCGCGGCTTGCCGAGATCGTGCGAAGCGTGAAGAAGTCGAAGCCGCACCAGATCGATCCCGCAACGCTCACGTTTCAGGCGCTACGCATCGCCGCGAACGAGGAGCTGATCGGGCTCGACCAGTTCATCGACGACGCGGTCGGCGTTCTCGAGCCGAGGGGACGGATCGCAGTCATCTCCTTTCATTCGCTCGAAGACCGCATTGCCAAACGGGCGATGCGGCGGCTGGAAGGGGAGTGTACCTGTCCGCCAAACCTGCCCGTGTGCGGGTGCGGTGCGAAGGAGGTCGTGGAGATTCTGACCAGTCGTCCGGTCACTGCTTCGGAGGAAGAAGTTCAACGTAATCCGCGGTCTCGCAGCGCGAAGTTGCGAGTGGCGGAGAAGAAGGGAAGCTCTTAGCTGTCAGCTCTTAGCTCTCAGGGGATTCGCTGAGGGCTGTCAGGTAAGTGCTCGTAGCGCAGAGTTGAGGCTCCACAAGAGCCAAAAGCTCAGAGCTAAGAGCTGCAGTAACCGGAGCCCGGAAACAAGGGTGAAGGTTGGGGAAGGGTGGGCGTGTGTGCGCCGCGGGAGCTCGGGAGGGGTGGTTGGGGGAGCGTGGGTGGGTGTGGATGGTTTCCGGGTCGTGCTAGTAGGCAGATCTTCACCCTTGTTCCCTGGCTCCGTGAAATACCCGGAACGGTCCCCGCATGTACGCGCAGAAGAAGCCAATCGAGAATACTCACATCGTCCGCGAACGCGACCGCCGCCGCTCCCGTGAGCTGCTGGCCGTTCTCGCACTCGGCATCCCCATCGGCGCGTTCCTGCTGCTTTTCACGTGGCAGAACCTCGAGGTGATCCGCCTCGGTCACGAAGCGACGCGCCTTCAGAAACAGAAACAGGAGATCGAGAACGCCAACAAGGCGCTGCAACTGGAGCTTGATCGACGCACCTCGCTCGGCGCCGTCGAGCAGCGCGCTGTTGCCCTCGGATTTGAGCGGACCGACCCGCGCGCCGTCGTCATGGTCCAGCGGCCAACGGACTCCATTCCCACTCCCCACCCCCCACTCCCCACTCCGGCATTGGGAGCGCGCTGATGTCCGCATCGCAGAAGCGTCTCCTGCAACTGTTCGCCTTCCTCGCAGCCTGGGCTGTCGTTGTCATCGCCAGGCTCGTGCAGATTCAGCTCGTCCGGCACGGCGAGTACGTCATCAAGGCAGCGCGCCAGCAGGAACGGACACTGGCATTGCAGCCGGTACGCGGATCCATCACAGACAGTCGTGGCCGCATCCTCGCCGAGAGTGTCGCCGCCGAGTCGATCTATGCCGATCCGCAGGCCATCGGTGACCGCGTTCAGACGGCGAAAGCGCTGGCGAGCGTCAAGGCCCTGCAGATGGACGCGCGCGAGCTCGCCGCGAAACTTGGTTCCGCCAGCGGCTTCGTCTGGATCGCCCGGCAGCTTCCTCTCGAAACCAGCGCCGCGGTGAAGGCTCTCAAGCTTCCCGGGGTCTACTTTCTCGACGAGCACCGCCGGTCATACCCGCGCTCGATGCTTGCGGCCAACGTGATCGGATATCTGGGTGTCGACGGCGAAGGGCTCGGGGGTATCGAGCACTCCTTCGATGCGCAGGTCCGCGGCCGCGCGGGACGAGTGACGCTGTTGCGCGACGCAAGGCGCGGCATGTACCTCGTCGGCGGCGAAGGGCCGAACCGGCCGATCGACGGCAACGACGTCGTGCTCACGATCGACTCGGTCGTGCAGTTCATCGCCGAGCGCGCTCTCAGCCGCGCCGTTGAGGAGTACCACGCCGCCGCCGGCGTTGCCATCGTCATGGATCCGCGCGACGGCCGCATTCTGGCGATGGCATCGAATCCGACATTCGATCCCAACCGTTACCGCGACTTTTCGCCCGAGGATCGCCGCAATCGCGCCGTTCAGGACATGTACGAGCCGGGGTCGACATTCAAGATCGTCACCGCTTCCGCCGGACTCGAAGAAGGCGTGGTCACGCCGTCGCAGATCCTCGACTGTGGGGACGGTTTCATCCAGATCGGCAGCACGCAGATCCACGAGCACGGCCACAACCGATACGGCCTCATCACCTTCGAGGACGTGATGGTTCACTCGTCGAACGTCGGCGCGATCCGGGTAGGCCTGTCCCTTGGTCAGGACCGCTTCTACCGTTACATCCGCCGTTTCGGCTTTGGCGAACGGAGCGGCGTGGCCTTGCCCGGAGAAGCGCAGGGCAGCGTCCGCCGCACCGAGCAGTGGTCGCAACTATCGAATGCATCGATGTCGATCGGTCAGGAGATCGGCGCCACACCGTTGCAGGTCATCGCCGCCATCGCCGCCGTCGCCAACGGCGGTCTACGCGTGCAGCCACGCATCGTCGAGAAAGTCGTCGACGCGAAGGGAAACACGATCGATACACCACCTCAGACCGCACCCGTGCGAGTCATCTCCGAAAAGACCGCGGCTGTTCTCAACGAGGTTCTCAAAGCCGTCGTTGCGCGCGGAACCGGTGTGCGCGCCTCGCTCGCCGAGCACGTCGTTGCCGGCAAGACCGGGACGGCTCAGAAAGCAATGCGCGGAGGTTATTCGCCCGACAAGGTCGTCGCGTCGTTTGGTGGCTACGTTCCGGCGGACCGGCCGCAGTTGGCGATCCTCGTCGTCATCGACGAGCCGAAAGGGTCGGAGTATGGCGGCACGGTGGCCGCTCCCGCCTTCAAAGAGATCGCCGAGTCGACGCTCCGTTACCTCAATGTGCCGCCTTCGATCCCGGCTCGGACGCTCGATGTGGCCACTCCGATGCTGGCGACGTTTTCGCAACCGCCAGCTCCGGCCGCGGGATTGGGAGTCCCCGATCTGCGGGGCCTCGACGCGCGTGCTGCCATGGCCCTCGCCACCGCGGCTGGCTTTCGCGTTCGTTCCTCGGGGAGTGGTGTGGTCCAGACACAACAACCGTTACCGGGCGAGGCCCTGCCGAATGATCACCAGGTCGTGTTGACCCTGGCCGAGGGAGCACGATGAAGCTGCGTGACGTGCTGAGCGGCGTGGCGGTTCGAACGAGCCGAGGGGATCTTGATATCGAGATCACGGGCGTCACCGCGGACTCGCGTCTCGTGGTGCCTGGCTCGCTCTTCGTCGCAGTTCCCGGCTTCAAGATCGACGGCGCGAAGTTTATCGATACTGCTATCCGCAAGGGGGCGGTGGCCATCGTCAGCGAATCAGCCGTGGGGTCGTCGTCCGGGGTGGCCGCATGGGTAGATGTTGACGACGCCCGATCCGCCCTTTCACTCATCGCCGCCAACTTCTACGGCAGTCCCGCCGATCGACTCACCCTGATCGGCGTGACGGGTACCTCGGGGAAGACGACGACGACGAAGATGATCGAGTCGATCTTCGACGCTTCCGGCGAGCCTGCAGGTCTCATCGGAACGATCGAGTATCGCGCCGGCGACGAGCGCCTCACGGCCGATCGGACGACTCCCGATGCGGTCGTTCTCCAGCAGTGGTTTGCGAAGATGGTCGACGCCGGTGTGCGCCATGCGGTGATGGAAGTCTCGTCACACGCGCTGGCGCTGAAGCGAACGCATGGAATCCACTTCGCCGCGGCGGTCTTCACGAACCTTTCGCAGGACCACTTCGACTTTCACAAAGACTTCGAGGACTACTTCGCCGCCAAGAGGATCCTCTTCGATCAGATCGATCGCTCACGCAAGTCGGCGATCGTCAACATCGACGACGAATACGGACGGAGGCTGGCAACCGAACTTGGTCAAGCCGCCGTCACCTTCGGCCGTAGTGCGAATGCCGGCATCCATCCGAGCGATGATTTCGAGATTTCCGTGCGCGGTCTGCACGGCACGCTGGTCACCCCTGGAGGCGACGTACGCGTCGACTCGAAGCTTCTCGGTGCACCCAACCTCTACAACTGGCTCGGCGCGGTCGGCGCGGCGTTGTCGGTTGATATCGACATCCCCACGATTGAAACAGGTATACGCAACCTGGCCGTGGTTCGCGGCCGGTTCGAGTATGTCGAGTCAAGCGGTGGTCCGACGGTGATCGTCGACTATGCTCACAAGCCCGATGCGCTCGAGAAGCTGCTGCTTGCCGTCCGCGACCTGGCCCCTGGCCGGCGTGTCGTCCTGCTCTTTGGCTGTGGGGGAGATCGCGATAAAGACAAGCGCCCGAAGATGGGAGCGATCGCGGCGCGACTGGCCGATCAGACCGTCCTGACGAGCGACAACCCGCGGGGCGAAACGCCTGACGCCATCATCGATGACATCGAAGTCGGGATGCGCGGCGCGGCCACCTATACGCGTATCACCGATCGGCGGAAGGCCATCAGCCGGAGCATCGCGGAAGCCGCGGACGATGACGTCATCGTCATCGCCGGCAAGGGGCACGAGTCCTATCAGGTGGTCGGGGACCAGGTCAGCCACTTCGACGACCGCGAGGAAGCGGAACTTGCGTTGAAAACGAGACACGGAAACAGGACTTCTAAATTGGTAGCAAATTAGTGTTGAAATCAATGATCAGATCGTTTTATCATTTAGCGCGTTCTGGCGGGTGTTCTGTTCCGGCTCCGTCGATTGCCTTCCGTGCGGGTGGCTGGTTGGCGATCGCAGGGCAGCTTCGGGGGAAGGGCCGCGATCGGGTTGGCGCGGCGGAGCCGGAAGAGAACATCGGGGTTACGGAGTTGCTTGGTTGCTTGGTTGCTGGGTCTCGCGGTCGCGTGGTTTCGCGGTCGCGCAGTGATGCTGAACGAGACACTCCGAGCCCCCGAGACCCCGAGACCGCGCAACCAAGCAACCCAGCAACTCAGCAACCCAGCAACTGGGTGGTCGGGAGGGCTGCATGCACCTGACCTTCGCCCAACTCGCCGATATGACCGGTGGCGCGCTCGTTCAGGGGGCGGACCTCATCACCGACTCCGTCGTCATCGACAGCCGCGAGGTGAAGCCAGGCTCCGTGTTCTTCGCCATCAAGGGCGATCGACTCGACGGTCATCAGTTCCTGTCGCAGGCGCTCGCTACCGCGCGCGGTGCCGTCGTTTCGCAAGTTCCGGAGAGCATCCCGGCGGAGAAAGGCATCGTTCGTGTTTCCGACACGACCGTCGCGCTCCAGAACCTGGCGCGCTCCATCCGCGAGCGCTACCAATTCACGCTCATCGCCATCACCGGCTCGGCCGGCAAGACCACGACGAAAGAGATGATCGCCACGCTCACCGGCTCAGAACGGCGCACATTCAAATCGTGGGGTAATTTCAACAACCTCATCGGCTGCCCCCTCTGCATCGACAACACGCCCGACGACGCCGAAGTGGTCATCAGCGAGATGGGGATGAACCACAAGGGCGAGATCGCCCTGCTCGCCGGGCTCGTGCATCCTGACATTGGCGTCTACACGAATATCGGCCCTGTTCACATCGAGTTCTTCGGCACCATCGAGAAGATCGCCGAGGCGAAGCGCGAGCTCCTGGAAAACGTAAAACCAGGCGGGATGATCATCCTGAACGCCGACGATCGGTATGTGATGGACATCAGCCGCGGCTTCGAGGGACGGAAACTGACCTATGGCATCGAGCACGATGCTGACTTCCGAGGGATCAACATCCGCGAACGCGGCCTCCTCGGTACGACATTCGAGGTCAGCGGCCACACCTTCGAGCTATCGCTCCCTGGTCGCCACAACATCGAGAACCTTCTCGCCGCCATCGCCTCCGCGCGCGCGATCGGCATTTCGTGGGAGGGGATCGAACGGGGAGTCCACAACCTGAAACCTGCCTCCCATCGCGGCATCATCATTGATGCCGGCGGCGCAACGATCTACGACGACACGTACAACTCCAACCCATACGCCCTCGGCCGCGCTCTTACCCTGATGGCGCAGGCCGATGTGGCTGGTCGCCGCATCGCCGTCATCGGCGACATGCTGGAGCTCGGCGACAAGGAGCTCGACTATCACCGCGGCGCCGGCAAGACCATCCCTAGGAGCGTCGATACAGTCGTAGGCGTGGGCAAACGCTCGCGTGCACTGCTCGACGGAGCGCGTGAAGCAGGTTTTGAAGACGGCAAGCTGCATCACTACGACGACGCGCAGAGCGCCGGCTGGTTTCTGAAGACCTTCATTCGTCCCGGAGACCTCGTGCTGATCAAGGCCAGCCGAGGCATTGGTCTGGACAGGATCGTGAACATGCTGACTAACTCGGGCCACGTGGAGGGCGCGCACTGATGCTGTACAAACTTCTCTACCCGCTCCGGGACATCATCTCCGGTTTCAACGTCTTCCGTTACATCACGTTCCGTACGGCGTGGGCGGCGCTCACCGCGCTCATTATTTCCTTCATCTTCGGCCCATGGCTGATTGAGCGGATGCGCCGCATCAAGGTCGGGCAGTACATCCGCGAGGAAGGGCCGAAGTCACACCAGACGAAGGCGGGAACGCCGACGATGGGTGGCATTCTCATCAACATCGCCATCGTCATCCCGACGATTCTGTGGGCGGATATCTCCAACCCATATATCTGGATCGTTCTCTTTGTCACGTTCGCCTATGGAGCCATCGGTTTCGTCGACGACTATCGCAAGCTGGCGAAGAAGCAGAATCTGGGACTGTCTGCGAAAGAGAAATTCTCGATGCAGATCGGCGTAGCGCTGGCCGCGGGTCTGGCGATCGCCTATCTGCCGTCCATTCACAACAACTACTCGACGGTGCTCACGTTCCCGTTCTTCAAGGCGCTGCACCTGAACCTGGGCTTCCTCTATATCCCGTTCATCATCGTCGTCCTCGTCGGCGCGTCGAACGGGGTGAACCTGACCGACGGACTCGATGGACTGGCCATCGGCTCGACGCTGATCGTCGCCGTGACGTATACGATCCTCACGTACGCGGCCGGCAACTTCCGTGTCGCCGACTACTTACGCATCGCCTGGGTCCCCCAGGCCGGCGAGCTCGCTGTCTTCTGCGGAGCGATGGTGGGCGCTTCACTCGGGTTCCTCTGGTTTAACGCTCATCCGGCTGAGATTTTCATGGGTGACGTCGGCTCGCTCGCGCTCGGCGGCGCGATCGGCTGCCTGGCCGTGATGATCAAGCAGGAGATCCTCCTGGGTCTCGTCGGCGGCCTGTTCGTGCTCGAAGGGATGTCGGTCGTTCTGCAGGTGGCCTCGTTCAAGTTGACCGGCCGGCGAATTTTCAAGATGTCGCCGCTGCACCATCACTTCGAGCTCTCCGGCTGGCGCGAGACGAAGGTCGTGGTCCGCTTCTGGATCATCGCCATCATCTTCGCGATGGTGGCCTTGTCGACGTTGAAACTGCGATGAAGACTCTGGTCATTGGAGCGGGCAAGTCAGGCGTGGCCGCAGCGAATTTTCTCGCCGGCCGCGGTGAGGAGGTACTGCTCACCGACTCCAACACCGCGCCCGATCTGCCGTATCCGCTGCACGATGCGGTCGCCCTTGCCTTCGGTAAACAGGATGCGTCCCTGCTCGATGGTGTGGGCATGATCGTCCTGAGTCCCGGCGTGCCGCTTACGATTCCCCTTCTGCAGCAAGCCAGCGTGTTACCGATTCCCGTGCTCGGCGAGATCGAGCTCGGGTACCGCCACATCCCACAGGGAAGCACCATCGTGGCCGTGACCGGCTCGAATGGAAAATCGACGACGACTGCACTGATCGGCGAGATTCTGAAGATCGACGGCCGGCAGCCGATCGTCGCCGGCAACATCGGCCAGCCCCTCATCGCCTCACTCGACACCGAGCGCCCTCGCACCTATGTCCTCGAGTTGTCATCGTTCCAGCTCGAATCGGTCGACACCTTCCATGCTGACGTCGCGCTGCTCCTGAACGTGACGCCCGATCACATGGATCGCTATCCGACCTTCGACGACTACGCCGCGGCGAAGTACCGGATCTTCCGCAACCAGCGGTCGCACGACGTTGCCATCGTCAACGCGACCGATCGCCGCGGCGCGCCGCGCGATATGAAGGTGCGCCTGTGGCGCTTCTCCGCGGCGAAGACTGTCGACGAAGGCGCCTTTCTAGATGGTGACGATCTCGTGCTCCACCACGACGGAAACGAACGGCGCATCCCGCGGGCCTCGCTGAAGCTGGAAGGGACCGCCAACGTCGAGAACGCGCTCGCCGCGTGGCTGGCCGCGCGCGCGGTCGGTGTCGACGACGTGAGCGTGCAGATCGCCTTCGGCTCGTTTGCCGGACTGCCGCATCGCATGGTGCTCGTTCGCGAGCTCCATGGCGTTCGCTGGATCAACGATTCGAAAGGGACGAACGTCGATGCCACGGTGAAGTCGCTGGAGTCGTTTCCACCAGGCAGCGTCTGGCTCATCCTCGGCGGCAAAGACAAGGCTGGGGAGTTCGAACGCATGCGCACGCTCGTTGCCGAGAAGACGCGCGCCGTCCTGACGATCGGCGCCGCCGCGAAACGCATTGCATCCGCGCTCGAAGGCGCAGCCTTGATCGTACCGGCCGGCGACATGCAGCACGCCGTCGCTCACGCGCGCGAGCACGCCAAGGCCGGCGACGTCGTTCTTCTTTCGCCGGCCTGCGCGAGCTTCGACCAATACCGAAACTTCGAGCATCGCGGAGAACACTTCGAGGAACTGGTGAGGGAGCTGTCATGAGCCGCAAACTCACCTACGACACCTACCTCTTCGGCGCGACGATGCTGATCGTCGTCATCGGCATGGTGATGATCTATTCGGCCTCGGCCATCATCACCATGCAGAAAGTCGGGTCGGACAACCCGTACTACTTCATCACCCGGCAGTTGGTGTGGCTCATCGCCGGCAGCGCACTCATGGTGACGCTGATGCATGTCGACGTGGCCTGGCTTCGCGACAGGCGCATCATCTACGCCGTCGGGACCGGGGTTCTGCTGGCGCTGGTGATCGCGCTCTTCCAGACCCCGATCAACGGCACCCACCGCTGGATCGTTCTCCAGCACTTCCAATTGCAGCCGAGTGAGTTCGCCAAGCCGGCCCTGATCCTCTTCCTGGCCTCATACCTCGCGCGCAAAGAGGAGCGGATCAACGAATTGATCTCGACCTTGCTTCCGCTCGCTTTCGTGGTCGCGCTCTTCGCGGGACTCATCCTTCTCGAGCCTGACTTCGGCACGGCCACGACGCTCGTCCTCGTTGCTGCCGGTATGATTTTCGCGGCCGGCGTCTCCTGGCCGCGCGTGGTCATGTTCGCGCTCATGATCATCCCGGCGGGGGTGCTGCTCGTCTTTAGCGCCACTTATCGGCGCGACAGGCTTTTTACGTTCATGAACCCCGAGGCTGATCCGCTGGGGAAAGGCTTCCAGGCCATGCAGTCGCTGATTGCCCTCGGGACCGGCGGCTTGCGCGGCCTCGGCATCGGCAACGGACGGCAGAAGCTCTTCTTTCTTCCGGAGCCGCACACCGATTTCATCTTCTCGATCATCGGCGAGGAGCTCGGCTTCATCGGTGCCTTCGTACTCATTGCGCTTTTCGCATTCCTGGTCTGGCGCGGCTTCCGCGTCACACGGCTCAGCCAGAACCGTTTCGACTTCTACGCGGCGCTCGGCTTCACGCTGCTGATCGGCGTGCAGGCACTGATCAACGTCAGCGTCGCGCTCTGCCTTCTGCCGACGAAGGGGCTGCCGCTGCCTCTCGTCAGCTACGGCGGCTCGTCGCTGATCACCAGCCTCATCGCCATCGGTGTCTTGTTGAACTTATCGCAGCAGTCAAGCTGAGGGAATCAGATCAATGGGTGTGCAGGGAGTGAAGGAGATGCTGATGATCGCCGGTGGTGGGACGGGCGGGCACATTTACCCGGCCATCGCCATCGCACGGGAGTGGATTGTGCGGGACGAAAAGCGGCGCGTCATCTTCGTCGGCACGGAGCACGGACTGGAGAAGACCATCGTCCCGAAGGCCGGCTTCTCTCTCGATTTCATCTCCGCCAGCGGTCTGAAGGGAAAGCGGATCGGAGACTTGATCAGGGGCCTTTTCCGGCTGCCGGTTGGTTTTGCGCAGGCGTTCTCGCTCGTTGGCAAGCACCGGCCGAATGTCGTCCTCGGCGTCGGCGGCTATTCGTCGGGACCGGTCCTGATCGCGGCAAGATTGCGCGGAGTACCAACGGCGATCCACGAGAGCAACGCCTTTCCCGGCTTCGCGAATCGGATTCTTGCGCGCGTTGTCACCGCGGTGGCCGTAGCCTTCGAAGCTGCCGGCTCTCGAATGAAACGCGCCGACTCGGTCGTCACGGGCAACCCGGTCCGCAAGGAGTTCTTTGACGTCCGCGCCAACCAGCAAGCCCCCTCCGACTCCGGCAAGCGACTTCTGCTCTTCGGCGGCTCGCAAGGTTCGCGCGCCATCAACGACGCCATGATCAGCGCGTTGCTATTCATGGCCCCGCTCAAAGGCCGGATCAGCATCGTTCATCAAACTGGTCCGAAAGAGTTGGAGAAGGTGCAGGAGGCGTATCGCTCCTCGGCATTCACGGACGCGCGTGTCGTGTCGTATCTCGATCCGATCGTAGACGAGATCGCGGGTGCCGACCTGGTCGTCTCGCGCTCCGGAGCCATGACGGTCGGGGAACTGGCCGCGGCCGGGCGTGCCGCGATCCTCATCCCGTTCGCGGCCGCGACGGACAACCATCAGGAGCTGAACGCGCGCGCCGTGGAGCAGGCGGGCGGCGCTCTGGTCATCACCGAACACGAGCTTTCGCCCGAGCGGCTGGCGTTTGCCATCACCGAAATCGTGTCCGATCCGGGTCGAACGTCCCGGATGGGAACGGCCGCGCGGACGCTCGCGGCGCCCGATGCCACGAAAAAGATCGTCGATTTACTCGAAAAAATAGAGCGAAGCGAATAAAATTGCTTATTAGCAATCCACTATCAGAGATGAATTTAGACAATATTAAGAACATTCATTTCGTTGGGATTGGCGGAATCGGAATGAGTGGCATCGCAGAGATCCTGACCGGTCGAGGCATGGCCGTGTCCGGGTGCGACCTCAAACGGTCCCCGGCCACCAGCCTCCTGACCGGCCACGGTGTTGACGTCCGCATCGGTCACGACCCTGTCCACCTGGCCGGCATCGACGCGGTCGTCGTCACCGCCGCGGTGAAGGGCGCCAACGTCGAAGTGGACGCCGCGCGCGATCGCGGCATCGAGATCATCCGGCGCAAGGACCTTCTCGCGGCGATCGTCAGCGAGAAGCGCGCCGTCGGTGTCTCCGGCACGCACGGCAAGACGACGACCTCGGCGATGATCGCCACCGTCCTCGAAGAGGGCGGGCTCGATCCGACGATCATCATCGGCGGAATGCTCCCCAACTTCGCCTCAAACGCGAAAGAAGGGCAGGGCGACGTAATCGTGGTCGAGGCCGATGAGTACGATCGCACCTTCCACGAGCTCCACCCCGAGATCGCCGTCATCACGAACATCGAAGCTGACCACCTCGAGTACTACGGCAGCTTCGAAAACATCGTCGAGGCATTCCGTATCTTCACGGAGAACGTACGGCCCGGCGGCGCTATCATCGGATGTGTCGACGATCCTGCCGTCGCGGCACTGCTGGACCGGCGGGGCCGAAGCAAGGATACGAAGATCGTCCGCTACGGCCTCGGACCCGGCGCCGATCTCACCGCGCGCAACCTTACGTTTCATGAGCGCGGCTCGTCGTTCGAAGTCGAAGGCATCGGCCTTTTCAAGCTCTTCGTGCCGGGCCAGCACAACGTGCTCAACGCACTCGCCGCAATCGCGGTCGCGCGCCAGCTCGGCGTGAGCGCCGCCGACACCGCCGCCGGAGTGGCAAGGTTCCCCGGTGTCGATCGCCGGTTCCAGATCCTTGGCGCCTGCAACGGCGCGATGGTTGTCGACGATTACGCGCATCACCCCACCGAGATCCGGGCCACGCTCGATGCCGCGCGCAGCGGCTACCCGCGGCGGCGGATCGTTGCTCTCTTTCAGCCGCATCTTTATTCGCGGACGCGCGACTTCGCGCGCCAGTTCGGCGACTCGTTGCGCGGCGCCGACGTCGCTCTCGTCACTCCGATCTACGCCGCGCGGGAAATGCCGATCGAAGGAATCTCGTCGCGGATGATTGCCGAATCCGCGAGTGGCATCGAGTTTCTCGATCGCAGCCACATCGAGATCATCAACGAATTGCGGCGGCGCCTGCAGCCGAATGACGTCTTCATCGCCATGGGTGCCGGCGACGTACACGAGATCGCTGAGGCCCTCGTGCGCGGCGACGGTGAGGGGAGGGGCTGATGTCGTCCGGTTACGACAGCACCTCGCCGCGTTTCTTTCGTCCGACCGACGTCGCGCGGATTCGTCGCAATCAGCGCCGCATCCAGTTTCAGCGCATCGCCTCGGTTATCGGCAAGGCCGCCATCGTTCTCGGAATCGTCGCAGCTTCGTTGCTGGCGTACCGCCAGACGCAAGGCGATGCGCGCTTCGCCGTGAAGACGATCGAGATCGCCGGCGCGACGCATACGCCGCGCGCCGCGATCGATGCCATCACGCGCCAGTACATCGGCGGCAATCTCTTCCGCATCGACATCGCCCGCCTGCAGGCCGATCTCCGCGGTCTCGGATGGGTGAAGCGCATCGAAGCCGAGAAGAAGCTTCCGGACACGCTGCGCATCCGCATCGTCGAGCGAGTGCCCGTGGCGCTTGTTGCCGTGGCAGGGCGGATCACCTATGTCGACGAGAACGGTGTGCCGTTCGCGGAGCTTTCTTCGTCAGTCGGAGACAGTGACCTGCCGCTCATCACGAGCGCTTCCGGCCCGGAACTGGAGCGCAGCGTTGCCCTTCTGAGCGATTTGCGCTCGCGTGACCCCCAGATCTACTCGCGCATCTCGGAAGTGAAGCCGGTCGCGCCCAACGGCTTTGCGCTTTATGACCGCGAGCTCGACGCATTCGTCTATTCAGACGAAGGCGACCTCTCCGCGAAGTGGCGTGACCTCTATGCCGTCGTACGCGCAGAACATCTCGGTAAACACGACATCGAATATGCCGATCTTCGATTCGCCGGCCGCATCGTCGTCAAGCCGGTCCACGCGGTGGTTCTTCCGCCGCTGACACACCAGCAAATCGTTCCAACGCAGATAACGAACTAGTAGGTAGGAGAAATCGAATGCCGAAGACCGAAGAGAAATACATCGTGGCGCTCGACATCGGTACTTCCAAGGTGTGCGTGCTGGTTGGGGAAGTGACCGACCGCGGCCAGATCGAGATCATCGGCAAGGGCACGTCGCCGATGAAGGGGACGCGGCGGGGCAACATCATCAACCTCGATCAGGCGATCGAGGCCGTCAAGAAGGCCGTCGATGAAGCCGAGGTCATGGCGGGGTTTCAGATCGAATCGGTGTACGTCGGTGTCGCCGGTGACCACATTCGATCCGTCAACTCGCGCGGCGTCGTCTCGGTTACGGGCAAGCATCGCGAGATCTCGCGCGAGGACATTGAACGCGTCATCGAGGCGTCGAAGTCGATCAATGTGCCGGCCGAGCTGGAGCTGCTGCACGTCATTCCGCGAGAGTTCGTCGTCGACGGCCAGGATGGCATCCACGATCCGCTCGGTATGACCGCGGGGAGGCTGGAAGCGAACGTTCATATCGTGACCGGCGCGCGGACGCACAACCAGAATGTCCTGACCGCGGTGAACAAAGCGGGCATCGCCGTGCAGGAACTGGTGCTCGAACAGCTCGCGGCGGCTGAAGCCGTGCTGACACAGGACGAGCGCGAGATGGGTGTGTTGCTGATGGACATCGGCGCCGGTACCACGGATTACGCGGTCTTCCTCGAGGGGAACGTGGTCCACACCAACGTGCTGCCTGTCGGCGCTGGACACTTCACCAGCGATATCTCGGTCGTGTTGCGGACGCCGATGGACGACGCGGAGCGCATCAAGAAGCGCTACGGGTGTGCCCTCGGCTCGCTCGTGACCGAAGACGATCCGATCGAAGTGCCGACCGTCGGCGGTCGCGCCCCGAAGATCCTATCCAAGCACGAGCTCACGAACATCCTCGAGCCGCGTGCGGCGGAGATCGCCAAGCTCGTCTACCGCGATATCGAGAAGGTCGGGCTGGACAAGGAAATCCGCAGCGGCGTCGTCCTCGTCGGCGGCGGCGCCGAGTTGGACGGCATGGTGGAAATCGTCGAGCAGGTGTTCGACCAGCAGGCCCGGAAGGGGATTCCGCGCGGGCTCAGCGGTCTCTCCGACACCGTGGCCGGGCCGGAGTGGGCGGCGGCAGCGGGCCTGCTGCTCTGGGGGTTCCGCGACCGCACCAAGGTGCGGAAACGCCCCCGCCGTGGTCTGGCCCGGATCGCCGATTCGTTCAAGTCCCTCTTCACGCAAACGTAGAAATTCGAAATATTGTTTGAATGCGTCACAAAAAATGATTACTCTTCCTGGAGACGGTAAATGATCACATTCGATGAAAAGCCAGGTGATGGCAGGTTGGCCGTGATGCTCGATGAGGAGCAGCTCGGAGCCCGGATCAAAGTCATCGGCGTGGGTGGTGGTGGTGGCAATGCGGTCAACCGGATGATTCAGGCCGGCATCAAGGGCATCGAGTTCATGGTGGCGAACACCGATGTCCAGGCCATGCGAACCTCGCTTGCGCCTGTGAAGCTGCAGATCGGCGGCAAGCTCACCAAAGGCCTCGGCGCCGGCGCGAACCCTGAGATCGGCAAGCAGGCCGCGCTCGAGGATACCGATCGGATTCTCGAGGCGCTCTCTGGTGCCGACATGATCTTCATCACCACCGGCATGGGTGGTGGAACGGGTACGGGTGCCGCGCCGATCATCGCCTCGCTGGCCGCCGAGCTGGGCGCGCTTACGGTGGCCGTGGTCACCAAGCCATTCGGATTCGAAGGGAAGCGACGCCGCATCCAGGCCGAGCAGGGCATCCGCTCGCTGCGCGAGACGGTCGATACGCTCATCACCATCCCGAACGAACGGCTCCTCAACTTCGTCGAGCGGGCCACATCGCTCAACGAGGCCTTCACGATCGCGGACGACATCCTGCGCCAGGCCGTGCAGGGCATCTCGGATCTCATCACGGTGCCGGGCGAGATCAATCTCGACTTCGCCGACGTCAAAACCATCATGCATGGGATGGGGATGGCGCTGATGGGCACGGGAGTCAGCTCTGGCGAACATCGCGCCGTCGAAGCGGCACAGCGGGCAATCTCGTCGCCGCTGCTCGAGGAGGCCTCGATCGAAGGGGCAAAGGGCGTCCTGATCAACATTACAGGCGGCTCCGACATGACCCTCTTCGAGGTACACGAGGCAGCCTCGATCATCCAGGAAGCGGCCGACGAAGAGGCGAACATCATCTTCGGTACGGTGATCGACCCGAGGATGAAGGACGAGATCAAGGTAACGGTCATTGCCACCGGGTTCGACTCCGCCACCAAAGGGTTCCTGAATACGCGTGGTGAGCAGCTCTCATCCGGCAACGCACGGGCCGCGTCGGGTACCGGGCACGCGCCGTTTCGGCCGTTTGCACCCAAAGACATTGCCGCGCAGCACGAGGTGTCTCCGGAAGCGGCTACACCGCCGCAGGTGGGCCCGGAGGGAGAGATCTACGATCCGCCCTTTTTTCGTAAAGGATTCAGCCGTCCCGACGGCTCCGGAGGTTTCGGGCCGATGGCGTCGAGCGATTTCGGCAATGACCTCGATATTCCGACGGTGATCCGCAACTTGAGCGACTAGCGTTTCCCGACGCGGCGCGCCCCTCCGCGCGCCGTACGCGATCCAGGGGAGAGGGACCCGGGATCACTGCTCCTGACGGGGCGCGGTTCTTCCGCCGCGCCCCGTTCTTTTGTGCAAACGAAAACGGCCGCCGGTTTCCCGGCGGCCGTTCACGTTATGTGGAGCGTGATCAGTTCTTCGGAAGATCGTTGTCGCGCTCGACCGCGAAGTCGAGGTAGCCCTTGCGGACGCCCTGCACGAAGTAGTCGAACTCGCCGTCCGTGGAGCCCTTGGCCACCTTGATGACGACGCGCTCGGGCGTCTTCTCAGCGATGTAGAGCTGATTCGGTGCGCCGACAGGCGTGATCTGCACGGTCATGCGCTCCTTTTCGGTGATGCGGGCGAAGTAGCCCGGGAGCTCGATCACGGCCTCGCCGTTGACCGTCTTTGCCGTGCCGCGATAGTACGTGCCCGCCTCGGGGCCTTCGAGCGACGCGTAGTAGATCGCTTTCTTGGCGTTCGCCGGATCGGGCATCGCGAAGTTCTTCACGCCGGTAACCGTGAAGTTGCCCGACACCGTGACTGCGCCGGTGCTGCCGTCGATCTGCATGCGATTGACGTTGTTCGTGCCGAAAATGAGAGGCACGGCAGTGGTCGTTCCGTACGCCAGGCCGTTGCCGGAGACTTCGATGATTTCGTTCCATCCGGCCATTGCCTGACCAAAGCGGGTGAGCGCGCGGGTTGACGATTGCGCTGTCATTTGAACCTGCGCCGAGTCCGACTTGGATCGATGAATCGCTCCTGCGCTCGCTCCGGCGGTGGTGTTCTCCACCATGGCCACGGTCTGGCCGTCCTGCGCGAAAAGCACATGGAGCCTCTCGGACGGACTGGCGGTGCCCGCGCCCACGGCGCCGCTCGCGGAGATGTCGATCGAGCTCGTCGGCGCGCCCGGACGAATCCGAAGCGGAAGGCGCGAGCCGCTGGTCACGTCGCGAACGAACCAGTTGGCCTCATTCCCGCCGATGTCCCATGTCTGCGCCGTAAACCCTCCTGAGGTGTTTTGCTCCTGACGGAAGGCAGGTGTGTTGCCGGTAGCGATGTGAACGTCGAGCACCGGTGTGGCGGTACGTAAGCCAAGTCTTCCGGTTGAATCGACGAAAATCGAGTTGCTCGGCGAGCTGCCGGTGATCGTGACCGGCACCGTCGCGGCCGTGAGGTCCTCGATGGAGAACTTGTTCGCGCCGCCGCTGGCGCTGTCATTCGCCGTGAGCTGCCAGTTGTGGTTCGGGAAACCGCTGGAAGTGCTCGTGTCATCGAAGTGAATGCGGGTGTTGTTCTCCTTGAGCTTGATCGTGTCGAAGCCGAAACTCTCGTTGTTGACGCAATCGAGGCCGACGCAGAGACTGCCCTGGATGTCTTCGTCGTCCGCGGTGACGACATCGAGCGGCTTGATGACCTTCGGCATGGACTGCGCGGACGTCGAGCCGGACGCGGGTGGGGCCGGGGCCTTCTGTGACTGCGGTGTCATCGCCGGCTCTTCGAGGTCTGGCGATACGAAGGAGCCGTTCAGAACGAGCAGGCTGCCCGACTGCACCAGCGCGTTGGCGTTGAGACCGGCAGCGGCCTGGATCCGTCCGGCCGCGTCGTCATCACCGGCATCGCGCGCGTCGGCGAGTTGCTTCCTCACCTCGGCGGAGACGCGCGGAACGATGCGCAGCTCGTAGGTGTAAGGGCCGTCGGTGAGCCGTCCGCCGAGGTCCTGAAGCTGGAACGACGGTGTCGCGCCGGCCAGGAACTCTTTGTGGAAGACCGCGCCGTTCGGGCCGACCACTGTGAGAACGATCCGCTCACGGTCGACCGTCGTCGGCCACTGGACGCTCGACGCCGACGCGGACGGATGTCCGATCGGTTCGGAAGTGGTCGATCTGGCGAAGGAAAGGGTTGGAAGTAGCAGCAAACAGACGAGAGAGAGCAGGACATATCGAGACATGGACCGGGCTTGCATCATGTTAGATTTCTCCTCCTGACCGCGCACAGTCTGTGCGTGGGTACTCAAAACTTGATGGACTCGTATCGGTAACTTAGGTCTTCGAACGCAATTCAACTACACAAAAATGGAAAGCACACCGACTTAATAGCCCATTTTTGACTGCTTTCACTCCCACTCGATGGTACTGGGAGGCTTCGACGAGATGTCATAGACGACCCGGTTGATGCCGCGGACTTCGTTCACGATCCGCCGGCTGATGCGGTCGAGGAGGTCGTGCGGCATCCGGTACCAGTCGGCGGTCATGAAGTCCGTGGTGGCCACGGCGCGCACGGCGACCACGTTTTCGTACGTCCGTTCGTCTCCCATCACGCCGACGCTGCGGACCGGAAGGAGCACGGCGAAGGCCTGAGCGATCTCGCGGTAGAGGCCGGCGCGGCGGATCTCGTCGATCACGATCTCGTCCGCGTTCTGAAGGACCTCCACTCGTGCGGCGGTTACCTCGCCGAGGATGCGAACGGCCAGACCGGGACCGGGGAACGGATGCCGCCAGACGAATTCCTCCTCGAGCCCGAGCTCGATCCCCAACTGGCGAACTTCGTCCTTGAACAACTCGCGCACCGGCTCGATGAGCTTCAGCCCCATCTTCTCCGGCAGGCCGCCGACGTTGTGATGTGTCTTGATGACCGCCGACGGCCCCTTGATGGAAACGGACTCGATCACGTCGGGGTAGAGCGTTCCCTGCACCAGGAACTCGGCGCCGGCGATCCGTTTCGCTTCCTCTTCGAAGATGGCGATGAACTCGTTGCCGATCATCTTCCGCTTGGTCTCGGGGTCTTCGATGCCCGCGAGCTTGTCGTAGAAGCGCTGGCGGCCGTCGACGGCGACGACGTGCATGCCCAGGCCTTCGGAAAGGCGCGACATCACCTGCACGGCTTCGTTCTTCCGCAGCACGCCGTTGTCGACGAAGATCGCGGTGAGCTGTTCCCCGATTGCTTCGGCCACGAGGAGCGCGGCGACGGACGAGTCGACGCCGCCGCTGACCGCCGCGATCACGTTTCGGTCGCCGGCGGCCGCCCGGATCTCGTCGACCTTTCTCTTGCGGTAATCGCCGAGGTCCCACGAAGGCGTGCAGCGGGCGATCTGGAAAAGGAAGTTGCGAAGGATGGCGGTTCCGGCCTCGGTATGCGTCACTTCCGGATGGAACTGGATCCCGTAGCAACGCCGTTCGGCGTTCTCGAACGCAGCGATCGGCGCGTTCGCCGATGACGCGGTCGTGCGGAAGCCTTCCGGTTGCCGCAGGATCTTGTCGCCGTGACTTGCCCAGACGCGCTGGTGTGCGGGCGTTCCCTCGAAGAGCGGTGACCCGGCGGCGTTGACGTCGATCTCGGCGCGGCCATACTCACGTTCCGAGGAAGCTTCCACGTTGCCGTCGAGGAGGTAGGCGGTGAGCTGCATTCCGTAGCAGATCCCGAGGATCGGAATCCCCAGCTCGAAGATCTCGCGTGAGCAGATCGGCGCGGCCTCGGCGTAGACAGACTGCGGGCCGCCGGACAGGATGATCGCCTTCGGCGCCATCGCCCTGATCCTGTCCATCGGCGTGTCGAACGGATGGACCACCGAGTAGACGCGCTGTTCGCGAACCCGGCGGGCGATGAGCTGCGTGTACTGTGATCCGAAATCGAGAACGAGAACGGTCTCGCCCACTACAGAAGATTCCGCAGTTCTTTGCCGGGCTTGAAGCGGATCGTATTTCCGGGCGGGATCTTCACCTCGACGCCGGTCTTCGGGTTCCGGCCGATCCCTTTCTTCCGCTGCTTGACCTGGAAAACGCCGAATCCCCGGAGCTCGATGCGCTGCCCGCGCGCGAGCGCGGTGCGAAGCCCTTCGATCACCGTGTCGACCGCCTGGGCCGCCTTGACGCGCGAAATTTCGGATACTTCCGCGACCTTGTTGACGATATCGGCTTTGATCATGGGCGGATTATAACCCCTTCCGAATGAGCGACTCACAGCGACACCGGATCGACACCTGGCTGAAGCATGTCTGTCTCTACAAGCATCGCGTCGATGCCACCGAGGCTTGCCGCGGCGGACACGTCAAAGTCAACGGACAACGGGTCAAACCAGCCGCTCCCGTGCGCGAGGAAGACGTGGTGGAGTTCTACTCCGGCGAGACGTTTCGTCGCGTCATCGTGAAGTCGGTGCCGGCCACGCAGCAGTCGAAAGAGCTCGCACGAACGATGTTCGTGGACGAGACCCCGGTGGTCGAGAAGCCCGACCTACCCCTGTTCCGCGACCGAGGCACCGGTCGGCCGACGAAACGGGAACGGCGGGATATGCAAGAGTTCATCCCGAAGATCCGCAGATGACGCAGATGTACTCAGAGAAAACCGTCTTCCCATCTGCGTTCATCTGCGGATAAGCTTTTCGTCAATCACCCGGCCACGCCATCGCCTCGGCGAACCCCGGCAGCGCCGCCGACAGCTCTTCGATGTGCGCGCTGGCGATCCCATCCAACTCCCGCTCCAGCACGCCGCTGACGGTGGTCTCCTGCTGTTCTGCCCGATACTCCAGCATATCGATGTGATGCCGCGGCAACCGTACGCGCAGCTCCGCGCACCGGATCGCCTGCGGCAGGATGCCGTCCGCCTCGTCCCCGAGCGCCTCTTCGATGACGTGCAGCGGCCATATCTCCAGCGCCTTGGCCATCATCTCCGCTCGCGGAAACCACTTCCCGAGCGGTGTCGTCCACAGCTCAACCTCCCCATTCGCGATCGCCTCGGACATCTGCCTCCGCGTCCACCCGAGGAGCCCCTCCACCTGCATAATGCTGACATGCGGCCGTGGCTGTAGGAAGATGTGACGGAGGCGGTCGACGACGTCTGTTTCGAGCATGGTTGGGTGCTCCTTTGTTAGCTGTTAAACAATGTGACGCCTAACGACTGATTTGTCAAGATACGATGAGACATTCCAGAGACACATCGGTAGCCGGCGAGTTACTCGGGGCGCGCATTCGTGAGATCCGTTTGAAACGCCGGCTCAGCCAACAGGCGCTCGCCGAGCTCGTCGGCATCCCCCAGACGCACGTGAGTGCGATGGAGTTGGGAATCCAGTTCCCGAACCTTCTGACCGTCCTTCGCTTGGCGGTTGCGCTGGAATGCAAGGTGACGGACTTGGTTCGAGTCTTCGACAAGACCGACTTGCCGTCGATCCTACCGAAGTAAGTTACCGTGGGAGACTCCCTGGCCACTCCGACGTCAAGACGACCATGATCTACACCCACGTCCTTGGACTGGGCGCAAACGCAGCGCGGAGCCCACTCGATGCCCTTGGAGATTAGACGACGAACGGAGTCGCACACTCTCCCGCACGCCCCTCGCCGAAGCACTACCCAACGTGTTTTGAGCACGTTACCCGCCCCCTTTCGCGTATCATGTAGGAGATTACGCGACATCGGCGTGGACGCAGCGATTGGGAGGGTGTCGCTGAAATCATAGTTAGCCTGCGAGAGCCGAATGACTAGCGCTGATCAGATGCCCAGGTTAAGCCCATGAAAATCAGTTACCAGGACAGTATTGTTGCCTTCGTGGACGTGCTCGGGTTCTCGAGAATTGTCTACGGTTCAGACAAGTCTCACATTGAGGCGTACTTCACGTACGTCGTAGACGATCTAAAGGGCCAAGTGGGGAGTACCGGTTTTCAGTATCTCCTCATCAGCGATGCCATCGTGGTGTCTGCGCCGAATACACTAACAAATCTGACCGGCCTCGTGAAGCTGTTGTCGAAGATTCAGGCCAAGCTCCTCTCGCGCGGGATCCTGACACGCGGCGGGATCGCGAGCGGCGACCTGCATGTGGACCGCGACAGCAGTGTTGTCGTAGGGCCAGGACTAATCCGCGCATATGAGTTAGAACGCGCGGCCAACTATCCACGAATCATCATTGACCGACGTTTCATCCCGCTGTATCAGACTGGCACGCAACGGTTGATCGCTGAGTTTGGGGAGTGGCTGGCGTGCGATGACGTAGAGAAGTACGCTGACGGTGCAATCTACATTAACTACCCTCGGTATGTAGTCATTCACAATACATTCTACCTAAACAACAGAATGGCCGACATTCTCGCGATGTTCAAGGAGGAGTATTACGGCAACGAACACTTCGCGAAGTATGACTGGTTGCTGAGACACCTCGTCATCCAGTTCACGCGTTCCTTAGACGAAGGCGCGTTGCAAAGTAACCAGACTCGACAGACTAAGACAAAGCTGCGGAAAATTCGCGATGTCCTCCCTCGGTTCTCGGAGCTGTAGCATGATGGTCTGAACGGACGAGAACCAGCCAGCTGCACCTGACGGTGACGGCGGCCGCGCGAGTCGCAGGCCGGAGAGTCGTGAACTGCCACCGCAGGTAGCTGCAAACGCGTTAGCCGGCTACGTGAATCGAGATGGTGTCACACCTTCGCATTTTGATCATCCCTGATCATTCTCGCGCAAGTTTCTGTCTCAGCGCGACTTACAGCCTCGAGACGATTCGGGCGCGTCCCCGGCGAAGTATCACTTCGTAGCACAACCGGCGTGTTTGCAGTAACTTAGCGGTGAAGTCGCGATGGGCGCGGGGCGCGACGTTCTCCCGAAACCGCAGTCGATCGCGAAGAACGAAAGTGCGAACCCAAGCTGTTGACTGACGGTAAATTAAGTTGGGGTCGTATCTGGAAAATCAACTTAGCGGACGCAGGCCATCCCAAATCCTGCTCGGTTAAGTTGAGTTTCCCAGATACGACCCCAGGTTATCCGCTCCTGCGCTTCACGGGCAGCGCGCTATGGGCGGCCGGCGATCCGTTCCAGCGCTTTTCTGAAATCGCGTACGGCCTGCGTGAGCGTGTCGCGATCAAGCACTGAAGCCAGCAGTGCCACGTCGAGGTCTGGGAGGAGCTGACTCCGCTCCGTTCGGGTAAACATCCCCTCGGTGAGAACGTAGATCTCGATGGCTCCTTTGCGCCAGTACCAGACCTCGTCGACGCCGAGCTTCCGGTAGATTTCCAGTTTGTCGATGCCGCCTCGTGTCCACTCGACTTCGATCGCCAGTTGGGGGCTTTCCCGCGGCTCCTTCCCAAACGTATAGCACTCGTCGGCTTCGGCGGCACGTTCGTTCTCTTCTTTCGTCAGCGTCCAACTGCCGAAAGGCCTCACTTCGATGCCACGATCGATACACCACGTTTCGAGGAGGTGTCCGATGGTTGACTTGATCTGCTCATGATCCTTCGACGGGCTCCTGATCTCCACTTCCCCCGCTAGATAGCTGACGCGCGGAGCGGAACGATCGCCACGAATCTTGAGCAAGCGCTCGTAGTCTTTCCATGTGAGATCGTGAAGGACGATGATGTGATCGGCGTTCGACGTGTCGTCGTGTTCGCGAAGCGCGGCGTACCTCGACATTGATCAAAGTATATCCCCCGGCACCGACACACCAGGCGTCGCTACCATCGGATCGTTCTCGTCTTGTCGAGTTTTCGCTTCAGATCGAGTACCAGCCCACCGGTCGGCGCGGACTGGAAGAACTCGAGCAGGGAATCCGGCTTCCGCGCCTTTTCAACCACGCGATCACGCCCGCCTCGCCGTGTTGTTTGATCACCCGTTTTCGTCACTCGGTCCTCCCTACCTTCAACGCGCAACCTCAAAACGCACTTCCCCCGTCGCCACATCAACCGAAAAACCGACCCACGCCTCCCCCGATGCCTGTCGCGCTTCGCCGAAGACACAGCCGTCTTCGAGCGATATCTCTCGAAATCCTCCGGAACTGATGGTGTCCGTTTTCCAGAGGCGGCCGCTCTTTCCGAACAACTCCAGGCTCATGCCGTTGTGGTCGACCATGAGCAGCGTCCGGGGGGCATCCTTCCACACGAAGGCGACGTGGGTGCCGATCTGCTCGACGAGGGTGCGCGTCTTCAGGTCGATGATGTAGCCGGCGCCTTTCGCGGAGACGAAGAGGTGCTTGTTGTCGGGCATCATGGAGATCGAACCGATCTTCGTGTGGCCGATCTCGAAGCTGCCGATCCATGACGCTTCGCCGAGGCCGATGCGGATATAGGCGCGCTCGCGTCCGGAGCCGCTCCCTTCCGGCGGGATGGCGATGACCGCTTCGCCCGGCGGTGGAGAGTCGAGGATCTCGGCAGCGGTCAAATAGTTGCGTACTTCGATCGAGGGATCCATGGACAGAGGAGGCATGGGACCCGGTACCCGTGGCCGGCGCCTACGGGCGTGGCCCCGCTGGCCGAACCACCCCAGCCACTGCAATCGCCAGTATCGTCGTGCGGCCTCACTGCCGGGGCCGTGTTCTTCCGCCAATCGCTCCGCCTCGTCGATGAACGTCCCGATGGCGTTTCCGACCTCGGGGTCGTTTTCCTGGAGGACCCGGCCGAGGGCCAGAGTGACTCGTTGGAAATCCCTGAGTCCCTGCTCGATCATCTCGTCGCGCTGCGCGGTCCGTTCATAAATGCCGGCGAGCTCCTCGGCGGAATAGAGATTTCTGTAGCGCGGCTGCGATTCCTGTCGCCGCAGCCGCCTGGCAGCGCGGCGGTATTTGCGTCTCATCTTCCCCGTCAGGAACTTGTTCACCGGCGAGTCGGGGGCACGTTCGGCGCGCTGCATCACGTCGAGGACCTCGTGCATGAGCGCCAGGGCACGTTCGGGTGCGGTAAGGTTTTTCATGATGTCGATGGAACCCGGGCGCGCCTGCTGGCGCGCCCGGGTTCACTGCCTCCTTTACATTTACGCTTTGGGTGCCGTGGACGTTACGGGGACGGGTGCCGGAGACGGCGGCTGAGGATTCTGCGCCGCCTTCTTGCGGCGCGTGAGAACCTTCAGTCGCTTGATCTGCTCCACCTGTGGCACCAGGTCGGCGTTGACCGGGTTCCGTGCGAGCTGCGACCCGAACGAGTACGCCTGCGACGCGATGAACGCGAGCTGTTCGCGGCGGACCAGATTGGCCCCTTCGATGCCATTGAGGAACGAGCGGATCTCATCGGCGACGAGGTTCCAGCGGACAGAGTCGCTCTGAAGCTGGAGGACGTCGGGGAGCGGCTGGCCGACAGCCTGCGCCACCATGTCCGACGAGCCGATCACACTGATCGACGCGTCGATCACAGGGGCCGGCTGCTTGCGGGCACGCTGTTTGAGCTGGTTCCGCTGCGCTTTCGAGAGCGGCGTTACGTCGCCGATCTGTGAGCGCAGCGTGCGGATTTGCTCGATGACCGCTTCGGGCGTCAGTTTCTCGGGGGTGGGTGAAGGGGTACCGGGGGTGTTGTTATCGACAGGGGTAGCCATGACATTTTCTCCTTACGCGAGCTGTCAGGCCGGAGGTGACGTTCACGACTCGTCGACAAGTGCGAGCGGCCACCGGCTGGAAGTCGCGGCAACGCGCCGATACTTCCGGTTGATGTATTCCCGAGGCGTGTACACACCTCAAGAGCCCGCGGCAGGAGGAGATAACTCAACTCCCGCGCCGGTACAGGTCTGATGTGCTTTTCCAGCACGCCCGTACCGCCGACAGCCGCCAAAATCTTCGTCCTTTCGAACTCTGATTCTGTGGTTCGGAATTATAGCGAATGGTTTTCCCCTGTCAAGCGTCAAAATTCGTCGGCGTGCGAGGTGGGGCAGGGGTGGTGTCCCACTGGGACACGGTGGGTGTACCACTGGGACACGGTGCGTGCCCCGCTGGGACATGGTGCGTGTCCCGCTGGGACATGGTGCGTGTCCCGCTGGGACATGGTGCGTGTCCCGCTGGGACACGGTGTGTGACCCACTGGGACACGGTCGGTGTACCACTGGGGCACGGTCGGTGTACCACTGGGGCACGGTCGGTGTACCACTGGGACACGGTCGGTGTACCACTGGGGCACGGTGCGTGTACCACTGGGGCACGGTGGGTGTCCCACTAGGGTACGGTGGGTGTCCCACCGGGGGATGCATCGCGCCAAGTTATTCTGCAGTCGAGGCTTACCGCGCGATTGTGATTCTAAAGCTCAGTGCCCGAGGTTCGGGTTCGATCCGGAAGGTGCCGCTGGCGCTTTCTTCACCTGACCGGGAATCGGCGCCTGCCCTTCCTTGATGGCCTGGAGGGTGTCCGGGTTGGAGAGGTCCAGATTGGAGTGCAGCACCTGCTTGCGGAAGCGCGACTCGTAGAGCAGCTTGGCCAATGGCGCGGCATCGACGCCGCCGTGCCCTCCGTGCTCGACGAAGACGACGACCACCATCTCCGGGTTGTCTTTCGGTGCGAACGACGCGAACCAGGCGTGGTCTTTGTACTTGTACGGCAGCCCCTCGGTCTTGACCCAGCCGTGCTGCGCGATGACCTGAACCGTGCCGGTCTTGCCCGAGACGTCCAGCCCCTCGATGCGGGCGTTGCCGCCGGTTCCGCCCTCTTCGTTGACGACTTTCCAGAGGCCGAGCTTGACCGTTTCGAGCGCTTGCGGTGAGAGCGTGACTTTGTGCAACACCTCGCTCGCCACTTCCAGGCGCTCCACGCGGCCGTCGGGGTTCATCTTGTCGATCATCTTCACGACGTGCGGGCGATAGACCGTGCCCCCGTTCGAGATGGCCGCCATCATGTTCGCCACCTGCAGCGGCGTCACGAGGAGCGGCCCCTGTCCGATGGCCACGGAGATCGTCTCCGAGGGATACCACTTGCGGTGCTGCTTGACGGCTGCCCATTGCGTGGAGGGAACGAGACCCGGTTTCTCGCCGTCGAGGTCGATCCTGGAGACCTCGCCGAACGTCAGCTTGTGCGCGTATTCGGCGATCCTGTCGACGCCGAGCCGCGCGCCGACGTTGAAGAAGAACATGTCGCACGACACCTTGAGGGCGTTGGCCACGCTGACGTCGCCATGGCCGTTCTTGTTGTAGCAGCGGAAACGGCGGCCGAAGAAAACGCCGCTGCCGCTGCAGAAGAATGATGTCCCGGTATCGATCGACCCTTCCGAAAGGCCGGCCATGGCCATGACCGCTTTGAAGACCGACCCGGGCGAGTACAGCCCCTGGATGGCGCGATTCAGTTCGACCTTGAACGGATTCGAGGCGATCGTCCGCCAGACGTCCGGAGTGAAACGGCGCGAGTAGACATTCGGGTTAAAAGCTGGTGACGAGACCATCGCCAGCACTTCGCCGTTGCGCGGGTCGAGGGCGACCGCGGAGCCGACGAACTCGTTTTCGATGAAGTACTGCTCCGCGCGGCGCTGCAGGTCGAAATCGATGGTGAGGTAGACGTTGTCGCCGGCGAGCGGCTCTTTGCGCGCGGGCCGATACTCGGCCAGCCGGCGGCCGTGGCTGTCGTACTCCCAATACTGGGCGCCGTCGCGGCCGCGGAGGAATCCGTCGTACTGCAGCTCCACGCCGCGCTTGCCGAGGAGGTCGCCCGGTCTGAGGTCCTTGTGCGAGACCAGGTCCTTGTCGTTGGCCTCACCGATGAACCCCATCACGTGCGCGGCCATGGTTCCGTACGGGTAGTTGCGGCGCTGCACCGGCTCGACGTTCAGCTCGGGAAAAGCCACAGCCTGCGCCTGGATGGAGGCCACCTGCGATATCGACAGATCCTCGGCGATGGGAATGGGGCGGGCGATGGGGATGACCTTTCCTTTTTCGAAGCGCGCGTCGATCTCCTGCGGCAACACGCCGAGGATCTGAGCCAGAAAGGCGACGACCTTCTGTCGATGCGCGGGATCGGTCTTGAGGATCGGCCGCATGATCACGCGATCGAGAAAGAGCGAGTACGCGGGCTGATTGTCCGCCAGGATCTTCTGGCCGCTCCGGTCGAGGATCAGGCCGCGCTTGGCCGGCATGACGATCTCGCGGAGCGCGTTCGCCGCGGAGAGGTTGCGATACTTCTCCGCCTGCACGCCCTGCACGACCCAGAAAGATCCCGCCAGGAAAACGAAGACGATGACGATCGCCCAGAGCAGGGCGTTGATGCGGAAGGTCAGGAACTTCTGGTCATCTCTGTAGACGCGCATTTTTGGCTACCACCCCGCCGGCCGGCGCGTGGCCTCGATCGGCTCCTCGCGCAGGAACAGCGTCAGCAGAAGATAAACGATCATTCCGAACAGGCAGGTGAAGATGGTCTTTACGATCATCCCCTGCTCGAACATCTCCACTTTCTGTTTCAACAGGATGTTCACGAGAATGTAGATCACCAGCTCGTTGACGATCACGGCGCCGACGAGGCAGCCGCCGAAGGCCATCGTGCCGCGCAGCACCAGCCGCGAGTTGATGTAGGCCACGGCGTAGGCGCAGACGGTCAGGGCGAAGGCGTGGAGGCCGAACATGGCTCCCGAATACGCGTCCTGCACCAGGCCGGCGATGACGCCGGCGATGATGGCGCCGAAGACGTTGCCGCCCATCGAGTAGTAGACGACCAGGATCACGTACGGATTGAAGAACGCCAGCGCGTTCGGGAAGAAGCTGTCGAGCAGAGAGTGCAGCGTCAGCGCGATCAACAGCCCGATTGCGAATCGAAGCCACCTCACGGCGAGTACCTCACCACGTCATTGGGAACCTTGCGCGTGTGCAGGATGATCAGGTCTTCGAGCGAGCCGAAGTCGACCGACGGCCGCACCATGATGGTCTTGAAGAGATCCTGGCCCTTTTCCGCCTTCGTCACCACGCCAACGGGAATCCCTTTCGGATAGATGCCGTCGATTCCGGCGGTCATGATGACATCGCCCGGCTGAACGTCCGAGAGCGAGGGGATGTCGTAGAGCTGTGCGCCGACAACTCCGTCGCCGCGGAGAACGCCCTGGCGGCGCGTGCGGTCGACGAGAACGCCCACCGAGGAGTTGCCGTCCGTGATGAGCTGGACCTTGGCCATGTCCTTCGTGGTCAGGACCACGCGGCCGATGAGGCCGTTGGCGTTGACCACGGCGTCGTTGACTTCGATGCCGCTGTTCGAGCCCCGGTCGAGGATGATCGACTTGAAGCGGCTCGATGTGTCGAGCATCACCGGCTCGGCCATCGTGGTGGGCATGGTGAACTGCTCGGAGTAGCCCAGCAGGCTGCGCAGCCGCTTCAGATCGCCCTCCGACTGCCGGAGCCGGAGGTTCTCGGTGGTGAGCTGATTGAGCTGCCGGTGGAGTTGCAGGTTCTCGAGGACCGACCGCCGCATGTCGAGATAGCCGTGGTAGACGTCGGACAGCGACTGGCCGACCCAGTTGACGGTCTTGGGAACGGGCGCGAAGAGGATCATCACGCTGCGCTCGAACATCGTCCGCGTCTCGCCGATGTAACGCGTCCGCGTGCTCAGGCTCATGAGGACGAACAGCAGGCCGAGGACGACGATCAGCAGGAGCGTCGGGCGCCGTGGAATTACATCAGCGGGTGCGGCCA
>Ga0307470_10000109_pt1 | contig 57303 bp, 57 predicted proteins | sample atmos_gasesAM3C__FD_204565 | JGI IMG/M metagenome (GOLD analysis project Ga0307470, IMG submission 204565) | Hardwood forest soil microbial communities from Morgan-Monroe State Forest, Indiana, United States - atmos_gasesAM3C_05 | ecosystem: Environmental > Terrestrial > Soil > Temperate forest... | reverse complement strand
AAAGAAAGCGAGGCAAAGGAAAACCAAACCACAACATCAACACCCTGATACTGTCCCGAAACTGTCCTCGATGTCTCCGGTTAGTGTCCTCGATGTCCCGGTCGGTTCAGGGAGAAGGCGCTCGTGTGAGAGGTCGTCGTGAAGATTGGCGATTACGCGGTCGTGCGGTCACGCGATGCTCCTGAGTCGAGCGCCTTCTCCCCTCGTGCTTTTCGAGGGGAGAAGGTGCCGAAGGCGGATGAGGGGTGTCGTGCAAACGATTCGCATGAAGTTCGTGCCCGTAGTCACGCTGCCACTCCTGTTTGACAACGTTGCGCGAATCAAACGCCCCCTCATCCGCTCGTGTGAGAAGTCGTCGTGAAGGTTAGCGATCACGCCGTCGTGCGGTCACGCGATGCTCCTGAATCGAGCACCTTCTCCCCTCGTGCTTTTCGAGGGGAGAAGGTGCCGAAGGCGGATGAGGGGTGTGGTGCAAACGATTCGCACTAAGTTCAGGCCGGTGTGAAGTCGCGGCGCCGCTCGTGTCTGGCAATGGGAAAGTTTCGGCGCCGGCCGCGAACGCCACGCCGCCTCCCCGTGTTCTCTCTAGAAAAGGGAGAGCTCATGACCACCGTCGATCTGCTGACATCCACCGCGGTAACGATCGCCTCGATTCCTCAATCGTTTCTCGACCGCGTCCGCTCCGAAGGCATTGACGACCTCGGGCAGCCGGTCAAGCGTCTTGTTGCAGCGGGCGGAGAGCCCTGCCGCGATGTTCTGCGCCGGGCAAGGGCAGGGGAGGAGCTGATCCTCGCGAGCTTCACGCCATTCAGCAAGCCGGGGCCGTACAAGGAATATGGGCCGGTTTTCGTCCTGGCGCACGCAGGTGACGAACCTGTCCGGCGCGATGCACTTCCGCCGGCCGGCTCTGCGACCGACTATCTGCGCGAGCAGTTCGCCATTCGCGCGTATTCAGCCGAGGAGGAGATCATCGATGCGGTGATGGTCAGCGCGCCGGCGCTCGAAGAGACGGTGGATCGCTTCTTCCAGTCGGCCGGCACGGCGTTCCTGCACGTCCGCTTTCCGACGTACGGCTGCTTCGCCATGCGCATCGATCGCGCGCACGGCGAAGCGTGAGGGGAGCTACTTCGTTTTGTGCTGGCTTATCTGACAGGCGTCGACGATCTTCGTCGGATCGACCGCCTCGCTGTCGACCTGTTCCGCGGTGATTTTCCCTTCCTTGTCGATCAGGAATGTTGCCCGGCGCGCCGACGCCATCGTCGCTCCACCGATGTGGTACTCCTTTTCCAGGCCGTACGCCTTGATCGCTTTGGCGTCCATGTCGCCGAGGATCGGGAAGGTGATGCCGTTCTGCTGGGCGAAAGCGTGGTTTGCGAATGGGCTGTCAATGCTCACACCCAGGACCTGGGTGTCTGAGCCTTCCATTTTGGCCATGCTGGCCTGGAAGGCTTTCATTTCCTGCGTTCAGCCACCGGTGAACGCGAAGACGAAGAACGCCAGCGCCACCTGCTTCTTGCCCTTGAAGTCGTGCAGCGAGACCGGCTTGACTTTCTGACCGTCGTACTCGACCAGCGTAAAGTCGGGCGCGACGTCCCCAACCTTGATCTTGAGTGGCTCCGCCTCTTTCTTCTTCTCCTGGCCGAAGCCCGCCGCGCCCCACAAACTGAGCGCGGTCACCAGAAGGATTCCTACGAAACGACATCGCATGCGTCACCTCCTCGGTTATGCAGGATTAGATTAACTCAAACGTGTATGTCTGCCATCAAGCTGAACTTAGTTCTTTCGCCTGATCACGATCAACGTCACGTCGTCATCGGGTGGACCGTAGGTGCCTCGCCACTGCGCCACATCGTTAATGATGGTTGTAGCCAGCGACCCGCCGTTGACGTGGTTCGTAATCGTTGTTCGCAGCCGCTCGTCGCCCCAGATTTCGGCGTCCCGGTTCGCGGTTTCTGTCACGCCGTCGGTGTAGAGGACGAGCGTGTCGCCAGGAGTGAAGGGGCGGGTGAGCTCTTCGTAGCGGGCGTCGCGGAAGCGGCCGAGGACGACGCCGGGGGCGACGATTTCGGCGGAGGCGTCGCCGTGCCGGAGAATCGGAGGCGGGTGGCCGGCCGAGGCGACGACGAGCGTGCCCGCGGCGGGATCGATGTGGACGTAGGCGGCGGTGATGAACTGTCGTTCGAGCCGGCCGCAGAAGAGAGTGTTGAGCGCGGCGAGGATGCGCGCGGGCGATGAGGCATTCTCGATCTGCGTCGCCAGCGCGATCTTGAGCATCGAGGCGACGAGTGCGGCCGGCACACCGTGGCCGGAGACGTCGGCGATGAAGACGCCGAGGGTGCCGTTATCGAGCTCGACGAAATCGTAGAAATCGCCGGCGACTTCGGAGGCCGGCATGTAGATGGTCGCAACTTCGAGGCCGGCCAGATCGGGATTCGTGCGTGGCAGCGCCGCCAGTTGGATCGTACGCGCGGTGGCCAGCTCGCTATCGACCGCGACGAGCCGTTGCTGCGCGCGCGTGCCTTCCCGCATCGTCGTGATGATGATCGTCAGCATCAGGAAGAGAAAGCCGGTCGGTTCGCGCGTCAAACCGTAGGGATCGGGGCCGACGCGGCGAAAGTGCTCGTTGAGCACGAACGCAGTGAAGACGAGGGCGCCGATGCGCACGAGCCGCCAGGTCCGCTTTTCGTCGCCGGGCGCGAGGAGGTCGATCGCCAGAACGGCCACCAGCACGAGGACGAGGGCATCGATGACCGGTTTGAATGCGTACGGCGAATGAGTGGCGATCTCCGCGGGAATGGCCATGGCGGCACAGACCGCGAGTGCGGCTGTGACGATCAGGTGCAGCGCCGATCGTCTGCCTTCACTGAACGACTTGAACAACAGCGCCGCCGGAATCGGCACGAGGTACTCGAATGCAGAGCGCAGATAGGGGAGCCAGTACGGATTCTCTGAGAGCAGGGCGAAGGACGAGGTGTTGAACGCCAGCCGGACTCCGTAGACGATGGCGAAGAGGCCGGTGTAGAGAAAGGACCGCCGCGCGTTGCGGGCGCTGAGTGTGCCGAGGAGCAACATCCCCGCACCCATCGTGCAGAGCACGATGGCGATGACGATCGCAATCGTGTCGGCGCGGAAGGTGGTGATGATCTTGGTGGCGCTGGGCATTGTTAGTTCCCAAAAGAAGAATAACCACAGAGACACAGAGGTCACAGAGAAAAGCATCTCTGTGGCCTCGTGTCTCTGTGGTGGGAAGCTTTGGTGGTCTGCCGATGACGTGCAGCGATGCCCAGCTTCGGGCACCGCTGCACGGAAATCGACCTACCGATTGTCCTCGCCCAGAACGAAGACGCCGTCGACGATGACGTCGATGATCGGGGTTACTTCTGGGGAACCGGGGATGGTGAAGGTGTATTTGCCGGTTTGGTCCTGATCGTCAGGAACGAAAGTCCGCTCGTTGCCGCGGACGCGGGCCTGGATCAGCGATGCATAGCCGGGTCCGAAGTAGTTGCCGTAGTGGTCGCGCGGGGTGACGGTGAGCGTCGTGATGCCCGATGCGGTGGTGTTGATCGTGATGTCGGTCTTAGTCCGGTCGGCGCGCGGCTTCACGTTCTGTTCGACGGTTTCTTCGCGGACTACGTGGCCAGTGAGCTCGGTGTCCCAGTCGAGCACTGCTTCGAATACGTATCTGCCGGCAACGGTGCTGTCGGGGAACGTCGCGGCGTAGATCCCTCTGCCCTGGTCCTTGAGCGTGAGGACGGCGACTTCCCGAGGAGTGATGCGCTCGAGGAGGGACTGGCCTTTGAAGGATGCGATCTTGGCATCGAGCGGCGTCTGGATGTCGCCCGTTGCCGTGATCGTATTTCCACGCTGTAGGTCGCGCTGCGTCTGGTGCAGGATCGTGCCCATGCTTTCGGGCTGGCGCAGCACGCGGACTTTGATGGAGCCGTCGGGCAGGCCGGTGAGCGGCTTGCCGTCCCAGTCGATCAGGACGTGGATGCCGAGCGGGTCGCCAGTGACCGGATGGAGATTGTCGAGCGTGAACTGATAGTCGAGATGCTTCTCGAGGAAGATGACGTCGAGCGCGTAGGGCACCGGTTCGGCGCTCTTGATGTCGCGCTTGACGCGCACCGACCATTTGCCCGGGCCGAACGAGCGGCCCATGTCGAACGACTGGATGGATGCCTGCGCGGTTTTCTTCGATGATGTCGGCACCGCGGGAACGAGGGCGCCTGGCGGGAAGACCTCGAGGTCGAGCAGTTGGCGCGACGGGGGCGCCCACTGCACGGAGAAGACTGCGCGTTGCGCCGAGCGGTCGACGACGACCGGAACGGCCGCACTCGGTCCCTGCCCGTTCAGTGTGTCGAGCTGCGATGTGGACATGGACGCGGTGTTCCCTTTGAGGATTGCCACCAGAGTCTTGGCCCAGAGATCGAAAATCGTCGTGGCGCTGATGGCCTGGAAGGAAATGCCGGAGGTCTCGAGCGACATGTTTTGGAGCAGAGTCTGGTCAACCTGCGCCGGCGTACCGAAGGCGATAGTCTGGATGGGAATGAAGCGCTTGCGTAGCTCCTGCGGCAGGCCGGCCACCGGCGTCAGGCCGAGGAAGCCGCTGCCGGTGGGAGTGATCAGCGGCGCGGTGTTCTGCATGCCGTCGGTGACGACGATCATGTTCAGGTCGCTCTTCGGGTCGGCCTTCCACTGGCTCATTCCTTCGTTGACGCCGCCACCGATTGACGTCGAGCTTCCCGGCGCCAGCGCGTTGGCCGCGTTGATGACTTCATCCCAGGCGTTGGCGTTGCCGCGCTGGAGGAAGAAGTTCGCGGGTGCGTCGGCGCCGACGAGCGTCTGCGGGTGTGCGGTGGAGTCGAAGAAAACGAGCCCGATGCGGTCGCCCGACCATTCCGGCCCGCCGCCTGGAGGCGCGTCGAGGAGCTCCCACTGGCCGACGAAGTTCTGCACGGCCGTTTTGAGGATCTCGAACTTCTTCGGACCCGAGATTGCGCCGGGAGGAAAGTCGGCCATGCTGCCGGACTTGTCGAGGACGACCGCGACGTCGAAGGTGTTGCGGCCTTTGTAGATCGCGTCGAGCTGCGGCGCCACGCCGTCATCGTTCGGGATCAGGCTGGCGGGCGTGTCTCCGGTGTGCTTCGACACCTGCGAGCACTCGGCCATCGGTGCGGCGACGATGTAGGTCGACATCCGGTACGCGACGACGTCCTGCGCGCCCACGAAGCGCATCGGGATGTTCTTGTCCTGGGCCGCGTTTCCGACGCAGAAGTCCGCTCCGAAATTGGAGAGCGGCACGTAGGTGATGCGGACGTTGTTGCCGGTGAGCGCCTCATAGGTCACCGAATCGCCCGCGACGATCTGGGTATCGCCGAGGTTGAGGGTGGTGCTCCCGTTGATGACGAGCTGCGAGCCGGCGGGAGGGGAGTCCAGCTCGAGAGTGGCGCGCACCATCCCCGACTCCTGGTTGGGGATCCCGCGTACCGGGATGTTGAGAATCCATGCCTCGCTCGCGGCGGCTGTGAGTGGCTGCAGGGCGGCAGCCAGAGCGAAGAGAACAGAGAGAGCGACGATTGGTCGTTTCATGAGTTGACTCCTTCTTGGTTAAGGGAAATTCGAAATACGCGAGGTTGGGCGGATGCCCGGAACGCATGCGTGTCGTTATTAATCGGTCGCAAGCTCGGCTGTTTCCGTGTTCCAGATCACAAGGTGGGGGTTGACCTGGCAGGATCTCAGGGCCGATCCGCAGATGACGCAGATGAACGCAGATGGAGACCGATCGGTCTGCGCCGATCCCCGTGCCCTCCGCGTCTCCGCGTGAAACCGTCTCTCTTGGCCGCTGACCGGAGCGCTCAGTGCACCATCAGGATCGCTGCGATGAACGAGCCGCTGAGGAGCAGCACCATGATCGCAACGCGCCCGCCCATCAGGAGCACGGTCTTCAACGCGGTCGATGCAGGGCTGTCGCCGTAGAAGCGGCGTTGCGCAAGGAAGAGATAGACGAGCGAGATGCCGTATGTGGCTGCGATGGTCACCTTGTACGTCAGCCCGGGCTGGAAACCGGCGACGGCGAAAATGGGCCAGACGAAAACGAGGCTGAGGATGTACGAGAAGGCCAGATAGTGCGCCGCGAAGACGAGGTGCTCGGCGAAATACCGCCGGTGATACAGCATCTTCGGCACGAGACCGAGAGCGGCGATGTTCACAAGTTGCAGGAGGGAGTAGTTCTTGTGCCACCGCTCGTCAAGGCGCTGCTCGAGCTCGTCGGCGCTTACGTGTATCCGTTGCGCTTTCTTATCGAGAAGTCTGTGAAGTGCTCCCACCTTGTCGAACTTCTTCATCGATTTCACGGAGTAGAGCGCGGCGGGCGCGTACGCCGTGAAGGCCAGGAACTGCAAGGCGAAGAGGACGAAAAACAGGCGCAGTGCCGGGACGTACCGCGACTTGCGTCCGGCGAAATACTCCTGCGTCAGAAACCCGGGTTTCGCGATGAGATCGCGCATCGTCAGGAAGAGCTTCGAATCGACGTGTGCGATCTCGTGGAAGACCTCGTGTGCGAAGTGAGCGACGCCGAGGTCGTGATGGCCGGGCTGGCGCTCGCCGCAGCGTGCGCAGTAGACGCCGGCGGCCGGGGCGCCGCAGTTGGTGCACGTCGTCAGCGACGAAGCGGTGTCGGTCATCGATCGGAAGTCTAGAGGAAGTTCCATCCGCAGATGACGCAGATGTTCGCGGATATCTCTGTTCATCTGCGACATCTGCGGATCGAAGCCCCGTTGCATCGGAGCCCGGATTCGGGCTATCTTCCCTCTCCCGTCGAGGGGAATCATCACGGGATCGGCCCTGTTCGTGGGCTGGTTAGCGAGTCTTTCACAGGCCCTTAGCTCAGTTGGTTAGAGCACCACCTTGACACGGTGGGGGTCAGCGGTTCGAGTCCGCTAGGGCCTACCAATTCTCCGACTCACGTGAGTTGCGCCACCGTCTCCCGGATCGAGCGCCTCACGGCTTCGTCGCTTCCCATCTTCGGGGTCCAGCCAAGCGCGGTCATGCGCGATGTGTCGAGGCGGACTTTCGGTACATCGCCGGGCCAGCCGCGCGAGCCGCCGGTGCGGGTGATGGCGACGCTCTTCGGGTCGATGCCCATCGCCTCGATCGTCCAGTCGGCGATCTGATTCACCGAGGTCCAGTCAGAGACGGCGAGGTTGTAGCAGTTGACGAGATCCGTTGCCGTGCGATGACCGAACATCATGCCGTCGAGACAATCCTGGACGTGCACGTACGGCTTCGACTGTGTGCCGTCGCCGAGGATCTCGAGACGCGTCGGATCGCGCCGCAGTTTCAGTACGAAATCGTGAATCACGCCGTGAGTCGGATAGCCGCCGACGATGTTTCCGAAGCGGAAGATCCAGCAGCGCATCTGGTAGCCGGCGGCAAAGGCGGTGATCAGCGTCTCGCAGGCGATCTTGCTTGCCGCGTAAAACGAGATCGGGAAAAGGGGACCGTAGTTTTCGGGAGTGGGCAGCACCGTCGGCTCGCCGTAGATCGAGCCGCTGCTGGAGAAGATGAGCTGCTTAGAGCCGGCGACGCGCATGGCCTCGAGCAGGTTGTACGTGACGAGCGTTCCCCCCTTGAGGTCGAAGTCGGTGTAGCTCGTGCCGAAACTGATGTCGCTGTTGGCGGCGAGATGCCAGACGAGCTCGGGGCGAATCCGTTGAAAGAGCGCGACGACGCGGTCGCGGTCGAGCAGATCGAACTCGTGGAAGGTGAAGCCGGGCTCTGCCAGCGACCGGGCGACGTAATCGCGCTTACCGAGGAAGAAGTTGTCGATGCCATGCACCTCGTGCCCCTCGGACAAGAGGCGCTCGAGAAGGTTGGTAGCGATGAAGCCGGCCGCGCCGGTGACGACGATTCTCATGGTGTAGTGCCGGTAGATTAGCCGATTGATGTGCTGGAGATCAGAGATTAGTGGACCAGAGATCAGAGATTGGGTGGCGAGCTCTGATCTACTGATCTCTGATCTTCAGTCACTGCTTACTTCTCCAATGACGCCCGCGTCCGCGCCAGTTCCTCGGGCGTGCCGATGTCGAAGAAGTCGAGGTCGACGATTTCGGCGGCCAGACGGCGTTCCGCGGCAAGGACGGGAAAGATCGTCTCTTCAAACGAGCAGGGGCCGTGTTGGGGAAGGAGATCGATCACGCTCGACGGCATGATCGAGAAGCCGGCGTCAATGAAGGGAAGCTCCGGCGCCTTCTTGTCGAAGCGGATCACCCGTCCGTCTTCGACCTCGGCGTTCCCGACGCTCTGGCGCGGATAGACGGCCAGGCATGGCTCATCGTGCGCGGCCACGAAACGGCCGTAGTCAAAGTAGCGGAGGACGTCGCCGTAGGTCATCACGAAGCGCTCGCCCAGGAGTCCCCGGGCCTCGCGAATCGCCCCACCGGTGCCGAGGGGCTCGGTCTCGCGGCTGTAGCTGATGCGAACACCGAATGCCGCTCCGTCTCCAAAGTGCTTCTCAACCGCCTCGGCGCGATAGCCAGTGAGGAGCACGATGTCGCGCAATCCGCATCGCGCAAACGAATCGATCACGCGCTCGAGATACGGACGGCCCGCGATCGGGATCATCGGCTTGGGAAGGTCGCGGGTGAGGTTGCCGAGGCGTGTGCCGAAGCCGCCGGCGAGGATGGCTACTGTGACATCGCGGCTCATGATTTTTCATTCAAATCACCACGGAGACACAGAGGACACAGAGGGTTTCTCTGTGCTCTCTGTGCCTCTGTGGTGAAAAACTCATTGCTTATACCGCCGCGCCCACCACAGCCGTTTGAACGTCCATTTCGTCGAGTTCCAGCGTTGCAAGGTCGACGCGCCGATGCGGTCGCGGTATTCGATCGGGATCTCTTTGATGCGGAAGCCCATCCGATACGGGATGACGAGCATGTCCACGGGGAGCGCAGGTCCGTTCGGATTCCACTGCACTTTCTCGATCATCGATTTGCGGTAGGCGCGCATGCCGCTGTGGACGTCGGTCGTGCGGATGCCGTGCAGCAACCGCGCGGTCCATGCGAATACGCGGTTGGCGAGGTAGTTCGCGAACGGCATCGCTTTCGGACGCGTCGCCAGGCGTGTGGCGTTGACGAGGTCGTAGCCTTCATCGATCAGCGCAACGAGCGTAGGGATCGTCTCGACAGGATAGGTATCGTCGCAATCGAGGGTGATGACGATGTCGCCGGCGGCATCGCGAACTGCACGATCTATGGCCGGGCCGTAGCCCTTTGGCGGGAATTGCTTGAAGACGCGGCAACCCATCTCCGCGGCAATTTCGGCGGTACGGTCGCGGCTCGAATCGACGAGAAAGATCTCCGCATCGGGCGCGACGCGGCGAATGTCCTGAACGACCTTCGCAACGGCGCGCTCTTCGTTGAGCGTGATCATGGAGATGGTGAGTTTCATGGATTGCAGAGACTGGAGATCAGAGATTAGAGATCAGGAAACGATGCTCGCGGTTGCGGGCTGGCCTGATCGCTGATCTCTCACCGCTGATCACTTCTTTCCCCCTCGAAAATCATTTGAAACGCCAGCGCGCCAGGCCAGACGCTGGCTACTGCGCGCTCGATCGGGTAGATCGTTCTTAGATACAGTTTGTACGGCTTCGATTCGAGAAGCGACGACGGATCGTGCGCTGCCGCACCGCCGCCGCCGAGGAGCTTCTTTGCCAGGGGGACGAACGGGCGCACGAGGCCGGGATTGTATGTGCGGCGAACGATCTTCAGTCCGGTTTGCTCGATCATCTCCCTTGCCGTGCGGCGCGTGAAGAAGCGAAGGTGAGTGTGATCGAGGACGCCGGTCTCCTGGTAGCGAAACCGCCCGGCGAGCAGATTGAAGCGGACGGACCAGAGACCGACGTTCGGCAGCGAGACGATGACACTTCCGCCCTCCTTGAGCAGGTCGAGATAGCCGCGAAGGATGCCGATGGGCCAGGCCAGGTGTTCGAGGACGTCGGCGAAGATGATGACGTCGAAGCGCCGCCCTGCGAGCGCTGCCTTCACGTCATCGAGTTGCTGCAGGTCGGCATGGACGATGTCGTTCACACGCGTACGTGCGACGGCCACCGCCTCCGCGCTCGACTCGATCCCCGTCACGCGGTTGCCGAGCGAGGCGATGTGCTGCGACGTTGTGGCAAAGCCGCATCCGACGTCGAGTACATCGAGGTTCTTGCGGCCGTTCCAGAGACGCAATAGACCCCAATTGACGTCCTCGAAGTATTGATAGCTATCGGATTCGTACATTGGTTTATCTGCGTACATCTGCGTCATCTGCGGACAAACCCTTATCCGCAGATGACGCAGATGTACGCAGATTAGTTGCCAGTGCAAGCGCGCGCTCAATGCAAACATCGCTGTTGATGTAATCGAACTGCGCGAAGCGCCCGAGCAGGTGCAAACCGGTGGCGGCGACAGCGTTGCGCATGGCGGTGACGTTGGCGCGGTAGTCGAGATCGTAGACGGGGTAGCCATATTGAAAGCGGATTGCTTTGCTGTAGACGATCGTCGACGGGTCGACGAGGCCGGTGCGGGCGAGCTCGGCGATCGTCCGCTCGATGATCTGCTCGTCCGTCATCTCCCAAACGCCATCGCGTCCCTCATTGGTCGTAATTTCGGCCATGACGGACGAGGAGCCGGCAGGCACGCAATGCTCGCTGAAGGCTTTCGGGAAAGAGAGGCGGTGAAAGAGGAGGTCAGGATCGGGGACGTAGAGCGCCGTGTAGGGATAGCCGCGGTCCTCGTTGCAGCCGATGAGAATATTGATCAGCGAGTTGTAGCGGAGCGGCGCGACGAGACGATGAACCTGTTCGGGGGCGTCGGTCCACACCTTCAGCAATTCATGAATCGGCAGCGTGGAGACGAGCGTGTCGTACGTTCGCTCTTCGCCATCGGCTGAAGTCACCCGCCACTGTTTGCCGTCGCGCGCGACCGCGGCTACTCGCCAGTTCGTGCGGAGCAGGCCGCGCACCCTTGCTGCGAACGCGTGAACGAGCGACTCGTACCCACCCTCGACTGGATAGTAGAAATGCAACTGGTGCAAATACCCTTCGGTCGAAATGCCGATCGACGACTTGAGTACGTCTTCCATCGGCGGCTTCGGGATGCGTTCGACGAATTCGAGCCCGAGCTTCGTGGCGGGATAGTTCCAGATCTTCTCGTTGTACGGGATGAAGTACTTCTCGGAGATGCCGGCGCCGAACGTCTTGTACGACCACTCGGCGAGGTTCAACGGCACATCATCAGCGTGCGGATTGACGATGTATCCGTAGATGCATTCGAAGTTGTCCTGCGGCGGAAGCGCGGCGAGGTCGTTCTCGAACGGATACTTCACCAGCCGTCCTTTGAACCAGATCTTGTTCTCGCGGCGGCGCTGATGAACGTTCTCGCCTAGGGCGGCGACCATGAGGTTCAGCACCTCTTTGTTCTTGCTGAACATGATGTGCGGCCCCGCGGCGTCGAACGTGAAGCCGTCTTCGACGATCGTGCCGCACAGGCCGCCGATGCGCGCGCGTTTTTCGACGACCTCGACGTCTTCGCCGAGGTGCGCCGCGAGGGAGACGCCGGAGATGCCGCCGCCGAGGATGCCGATGGAACTATGGGTCATGAGGTACCGGGCCGCGTATTGTAGCCGCTCACTCGTCGGCATACAGGAGAACCGAGAGATCCGGAACGTGCCATTGCGGCGAGGCTGATCCTTCGAGCGTGACGCCGGCCGGCGGCAGAATGAAGAGACGCTCACGCGGAACACTCGGCAGCATGATCCCGACCGGCACCGGTGAGTAGGTCGTGGCGCTGAGACGGTCATGGCGCCGGAGCGTCAGCGTCTTTGCGGCGATTGGAGCCGGGATACCGTTGATCGTGAATGCAACGATTCCTGCGGCCGCGTCGCCTGGACGGATGGCAACGGCATCACGGTTGCGCCACAGAGGGCTCTCGAAGTAGAGCGGCTGCCGGAACCACGGATGGCCGGCGAGGCGCCGCGACGCATAGATCGTGTATGTGCCGTCCGCCGGCACAGTCCACGTGGCGCTTTGAGCGGGCGCGAGTAGGGCGCTCATACCGGGAAGCCAGAGCTCGCTCTCCGCCGGGAGATATCGAGTGATTACGGCTGCAGCAAGCGCGGGGTGGTGGAACATCCAGCCGCGCGTGTCGTGATCGGCGACGACCGCCGCGGGAGGATCGGCGATCAGATGTTGCGGCGTGTACGGCTCGAAAGTACCCTGCTGCTCGAGCACCGTGACGATCGTGCGCAGAAACCAGTAGCGATACGCAGGCTCCCGCCGCAGCGCCCAACCGACGCTGTCCCACACCTTCGATCCGAGAGGCGTGTCCCGATCGACAGCGCGCATGATGTGGTCCTGGTAGTGGGTGTCGCCTTCTTTGCCGCGAAAAATACCGGTTGCCGCGCTGACGCAGAACAACCCTGCCAGCACGCCCTTGGCGATCCGTTGCCGTACGAACGATTCGATCAAGATCGCGACGAACGGGATCATCATGAGCACGACGATCTCGAAGTGATAGATGTAGATGAACTTCATCGCGGCGATGAAAAGGAGGTTCGTCGCGGCGAGAAAGGCCAGATAGAAACGATCATCTGGTGCGCGCCGGTTCCGAGCCAGGACGGACGTCACACCGATGATTCCCGCGACAAGAATGATGATGCCGCCAGGATCGATGCCCGAGGGGTGGAACTCGAGCCGGTCGATGATGCGCCAGATGCCGAGCTCGACGCCGAGCCGGTAGAGGAACGCCCCCGGAATCGCCGGCGCGAGACGGTCGGCTACGAAGTTCTCGCTCCAGACGCGGCGGAAAGCGATCGCAGCGGAGTGCGTGGCGAAGAAGTAGAGCGAGCTCGCGATGAACGTCGTCACGGCGCCGGCAAAGATCCAGTTCGCACGCACGTTGCCCGTCCAGCGCTTTTCGTCGGGGCGCACAACACGGATGAGCAGCACTGCGATTGCGATGACGGGTCCGAGACGAAGGTTTGCGAGTCCGGCCAGACAGAAGGCGGCGCCTGCGAAGACGGCGAAACGCGGACCGTCCGGCATCCTCTGCACGAAATAAACAGCCAGGACGAGAAAGAAGCAACCCAGCGCGTCGACGCGATACTCGACCGCGGGCAGCATGAGAAGCGAGCTGCAAAGCGCGACTGCGACCGATGTCCAACGGGCCCATCGCGCGATCCCGGCGCGCTCCATCCAGCGCATCAGAAGGACGAACGTCGCGATCCAGATCGGTACCTGCGCGAATCGCATGAAGATGATCGCAGGGACGCCGGTTGAATGCGTTATCGCGGCGAATGGGGCATACAGGAACCATTGCAGCGGTGTGTGGTGCTCCCAGAAATCCCGGTAGGGCACCAGTCCCTGCCGCACCCAGTCGGTGGCGCGAAAGAATTCGATCTCATCCCAGACGATCGGGTGAAGTCCGGCCATCTGCAGAAGCCGCCCGGCAATCGGAGGAATCGCCAGAATCAGGAGCAGGCGTTCGCTTTGCGTCCAGCGTTTCAACGGATCACTTCCCAGACCGGCGTATTGGCGATTTGTCGCAGCCGGCCCTGTCCCAAGAGTTGCTGCATGCACCGCTTCGAGGCTGGAAGGTTGCGAACGGCGCGGCCGTCGAGCAGCCGGACGTGCTCGTTATCCGTTCCGGACAGGATTCTGCATGGTGGCAGATCTTCATCGCGAACGGAAGGAAGGAACCCCTTCGCGGCACTCGAGTCACCATACCCAATCGAGAACGGTACCTGATCGGCGAATGCATACCAGTAGTAGGAACCTGCCGGCGCGGCCGTGGGCAACACCTCCGGGCGGACCCAGGCCGCTTCACCGGTAGCAAGTCGATGCTGAAGATCGCTCATCGTCTGCCAATGCCGCTCGCCGGAAACCGTAGTCGCATGTTTCCACTCGTGCGCGACAAACGAAGCCACGATGACTGCCGCGAGAATCGTCCTGACTTGGCGACCTGCTGCAAGTCCCGCGATCACGACACCTGCCAGCAGGCTAACGACGCAGGCCCACATGACCAGATACTGCGGCCAAAGGTGCGGATAGGGATAGACCAGCAGGACTTCGACCGTCGAAGCGCTCACGAGGAGAATGGGAACCGCGAATTGCGGCCACCTACGTCTCATCGCGATCACCATGGCAACCCCTGCAGCAAGCGCGGCAACCCACGGCATGAGCCAGGAGGGAGAGAACGCGAATCCGCCTGCGGCACCGCTGAATTCCGATGCCGCGACCGCCGCTCCCCGATACCAGTGCGAGATGGCTGACGCATAGGTGAAGCAGAAGAACTCGAGATCGCGCAGCGTGGTCACGCGCAAGGCGATGGCTAACGCGATGAAGGGGAGCGTGCCTGCGATCGCAACCGACGCGAGAATGTCCATTCCGGATCGTCGTAGCCTGTACAGATACGCCGTGTACAGACCGAGGAAGACGAGGCTTTCCAGCGGCCACTTCGGATTCCAGAGGTCGGCGATGGCGATGAGCCCGATGCCGGCGCCGGCCACGAGAATGGCTCGTCGCGAAACGGAGCCGGCGCACATAACGAGCAACGCGCCCGCCCAGAACAGGAGAAGCGTGTACGGCTCGGAACGAACGTCGGCAAGACCACGCAGCCACGTCCAACTCGTCGCTAGCAGTGATGCCAGTACCGGCAGCGCCGCGAACGGATCACCGGCAAGGCGTGAAGCACACGCTGCGATGAAAAGTACCGCGGCAATTCCAGCGGTCGCCGAGAGGATCCGAGCGACGACCGCGTAGTGCCGGGTCGCCACAACATCATTCGATTGAGTGCCGTCCGGAGCCAGCGGAGCCAGGATCAGATAGAGGAACGGAGTGTGATTCTCAACGAAGTCGCGATAGAGCGTCTTGCCCGAGGCCATCCACGCCGCCGCACGCAGGTGTTCGCCCTCATCGTGGTCGAGCGCGCGAGGCAAGGCGCGCCAGACGACGATCAACTCGACGATGAGGATGATTGTTGCGGCGACGATGACGATTGGATCGCGCCAGGACCTGTTATACCGAACCGGCGACGTCTCGGAGGGGCTGAGCACGGAGAGGAATCGCCCTCCAACGGAGCGAGATGCGTTCGTTGATTGGGGACTCGTCACTTTCCTGCGCCCCGGGAGCCTCTCTTGATCGACCGCAACGAGTCGATGAACGCGGCCTCTCTTCCAACGACAACGGTCCTTCTCCCATCGAGCGCAGGTGAGGGGTGCTCCGGAGACGCCCGATCATCCGCCGTCGGCACCTTCTCCCCCGCCAGGAACGCGGGGGAGAAAGGCGCTCGATTACGGTGTGTGGCGTGGTGCGCACCGATCGGATGGGCATCGGGCGCGACCCAGACGGTCTCGCCCGGGCGAAGGTTCTTCTGCATGTACGACCGGATCGGCCAGCCGGACGATCAGATTTTCTTCGCGGCGCGCTTCAGGCCTTTCGAGCCGGCCATGAGTGCGTCTTTGGTCATCGACTTGGCCTGCTTCACGCCTTTGGCGACCTGCTTCTTGACGGCCTTTTTGGCCTGCTCGACTTTCGGCGCAGCCGCCTTCTTCATCGCCTTCATCTTCGGAGCCGCGGCCTTGCTGACCGCTTTGTACGCCTGTTCGCCGGCCTCGATGACGGTGTCCGCTGCTTTCTTCGCAGCCTTCTGAACGTCTTTCTTCTTGATCATGGGAGTGCCCTCCTTTGTTGATGGTTCGCTACCTTAGCACTGCCCTGTTCCAATCCGGAAGCGCCCGTTCCTGCAGCGGAAGAAAAAGCGTTTCACGCGGAGACCGTGGAGAAAACCCCGCGTCCTCCGCATCTCCGTGTGAGACGGTTCTCTCTCAGCCCTTTTTCTTTGGCTCGCTACATCTGCTTTGACTTTCGCAACGTAGACCTTCTCGAACCACGGAAACGGATCCGTGGAGCAAAGGAGAACCGATGAAACTCTCGCTCTCGCACCGGCTGGCTGGTGCACTCACTCTCGCCGCTGCCGTATTGATCGTTCCGCTGGCACACGCTTCGAGCCATCGCGAAGCGTTGGCTGTTCTCAATGAGCCGTGCGCCGACAACACCGACACCTACGCGTGGGTGTCGAACGCGACGCACGACAAGCTGTACCTGGTCATGGACTACAACCCGCTCCACGAGCCTGGTCAGGGCAACCAGGGCTTTCGTTCCTGCAACGGCTACCGGTATGAGTTCCACATCGGGAAAGGAACAAGTCTCAAAGACGAGGCCGTTTATCGCATCGAGTTCAAGAATACGCTGACTCCCTCGCCCGCTCCGGGTCCGACGGATGCCCTCGGCGGCGGCAATGAGCTTCTCTGGCAGCTGACCGGCGGCACCGAGACGATGACCGTCACCCGGATCATGGCTCCCGGCAATCCCAACCCGGTCGTTCTGGGCGAGGCCATGACTGTTCTGCCGAACAACAACGGTCCGCAGACCGACCGGCTCGTATATGGACTCGGCGCTTTCAAGGGCTACGATTCCGGCGATAAAACCAGCCGGGAAAACGGTCTCTACGACCAGCCGTTCGTCGACACGTTCATTCACAACCTCAACGGCGGGGGCCGCATCATCGCGGGCGATTTCGACGATCCGTATCAACTCGACGAGAAGGGCATCTTCGACCTCGTCAATCTTGGCCGCGGCGATCTTGGAGGAATCCAGGGAGCGAGGAGCACGCCCATCAAGGACGTGTTCGCGGGCTTCAATGTCTCTTCGATCGCCCTGGAGATTCCGACCTCTGACCTGTTCCCGAACGGCATCCCACACAATGGCGTTCTCAACACGACATCAACCGACAGTCTTCTGCGCGTTTGGACCAGCATCAGCCGTCAGGCAACGCAGACCGTCGATCCGACCAACATCATCACGGGCCTTCGCGGTTCCGGCAACTACGTACAAGTGGGGCGCAATGCGCTGCCGCTCTTCAACGCCGGACTGGTAGGCACGCAGCGGCAGACGCTCTATCTGCACACCGACCCGATGAAAGACGTGACCCGGTTCGGCAATGACATTCTGTACCCGGTTCTTGTGCGCGATGCCGAGGCCCTGGGCATTTATAAGGCGTTGGGCGTTCCAGCGGCCGCTGTTACCACACTGAAGGGACCGCGGCTTGACATCATCAACACCATCAACCTCGGGCGGCCGATTCCTGTCGCCGATGGATCCACTGGCGACGTCATCACCCTCGATGCGGCAATCGATTCGATGTTCCCGAACGGACGGCGGATCGGCGGCGGATCAGCTCCCAATCGCAATCAGGTGAACGTCAACAGCGTGTTGATCAGTCTGATCGTGGCCGGAGATCCGGGTGCCGGGCTGGCCAAAGGTGTCGAAGTAAACGACAAGAACTATCTCGACCGGTTCCCGTTCCTGGCACCCCCTCATCAGGGCTTGCTCCAGGGACATGGCGGCACCAACGCCGTGACTGTCCCGAACATCCCGGATCCGAACAATCCGTAATCACGCGCCTCCAACCATCAACAGGAGATCATCATGAAGAGACTTGCATCTCTCCTCGCCATCACAATGGCCGTCATTACATTGCCGGCCCTCGCGCAAGGCCGCGCCCCGCATGCGCTTGGTTTTGCATCCGATTTTCAGACAGTGCCGGTCATGGGCAACGTGCCCGGAATCGGCTCGACGTTTCAGACCTATGTGGCAATCCTCAATCCGACGGCTTCCGCGTACTCGATTCAGGCTTCGCTCTTTGACTCGTCGGGTGTCAGACATGACGCCGTGATCACGCTCGCCGCTGGCGAGTTGAAAACGTATCCGAACTTTCTCGATGCCGTCTTCTCGGGTTTTGTCGGCGGCGGCGCGGTGACGTTCAGGAGTCCCGACTCTGCAGGCGGCACGCGTAACAACCGCTTCATCATCGACACCGAGGTTCGCACGAGTAGCTCCCGCCTCGGCACGTCGGTTCCGGCGCTGGAGTTCGCGGGGACGAGCTCGCGGTCGTTCAGCCCGGGAGTGACCGTCGGCGCGGCGTCCCGGACAAACATCGGATGCTTCGATCAATCCGGCAGCGTGAACCCGATCAAGGCGACCGTCCTCGACAGCACCGGGACGCAGACCCTGGGCACCGTCACGCTCAATCTTGGCGCGAACGCCTGGGGTCAGACTGCGCTCACGACGATCGTCAGCAACGGCACCGTGCAGTTCGATCCAACGGACTCCGCAGTTTGTTATGCCGTCGTCATCGACAACACCTCCAATGACGGGCGGTTCGTCATGGCTTCGGAGTATCGGCCGTAGTCTTTCGGAATCAATGAACCACGGAGGCACAGAGGGCACGGAGCTCAGCTCTGCGTCACTGTGTCTCTGTGGTGAGGTTTGGTAGTCAACCTAATGCGAACCACTCTCACACTCGTCCTGGCTTTTGTCGCCAGCACCGCGCTCGCCCACGACTTCTGGATCGAGCCGTCGACGTTTCGCCCGCAGGTCGGGACGACTCTTTTGACGACGCTCCGAGTCGGTCAGGAATTCGTCGGCGATCCAGTGGCGCGCGATTCGTCGATGATCGAGCGGTTCATTCTTCGCGACGGCGCCGGCGATCACGACATCGCCGGCATCGAGCGCAGAGACCCGGCGGGTTTTCTTTCTGTCGATCGTCCTGGCATCGCGGTCATCGGCTATCGAAGCCGCCCGAAATACCTGGAAATGCCGCCGGATAAGTTCGAGCAGTACCTCAAGGACGAGGGGCTCGAATCGATCGTCGCCTTACGCGCGAAGCGGGGCGATTCCATGAAGCCTTCGCGCGAGATCTTCTCGCGCTGCGCCAAAGCACTGATCCTCGCTGATGGCAGCGGAACGGGTGCGCGCCCCGACGTGCCTCTGGCGTTCCGTTACGAGATCGTCCCGAAGACCAATCCGTACCAGATGAAGGGCGACGAGATGCAGGTGACCGTTCTTTATGAAGGGAAGCCGCTGCCGAACGCGCTGGTCGTGGCCATGCACCAGGAAGACCCGTCGCTGCGAATTCGCCTTCGCTCCGATGCGAAAGGCCGCGTCACCTTCCACCTTCCGAAGCGCGGCGTCTGGCTGATCAAATCCGTGCAGATGGTCCCCGCGCCAGCGAGCTCGAATGCGGAGTGGGAGAGCCTTTGGGCGTCGCTTACCTTTGAGAGGTGAGGGTGTGGTGAGTGGGGGGTGGGGTGTGGAAGAAGAGATTCGGGAACCACGCCGTGTCGAGGACGTCTTAGTTATTCGCAGGTAACCAGCAGAAACCGAAGGCCCACGGCACTCCCGATGATCCGAAATGGAGACGCTCCGTTTTGAAACGGCGGCGCTTCGTTTGAAAACAGAGGCGCTCCGTTTTGAAACAGAGACACTCCGTTTCGAAATGGAGGACGCTCCGTTTGGAAACGGCGGCGCTCCGTTTGAAAACAGAGGCACGCCGTTTTGAATTGGAGACGCTCCGTTTGAAAACAGAGACGTTCCGTTTCGAATCGGAAGCGCTCCGTTTGATGTCAAAGGCGCTCCGTTTCACCTCGGAGGTGCGTCCTTCGATTACGATGCTCCGTCGATATCGAGCCTGGAGACTCGAATCTCGAGGGAAGGCTACTGGATCCGCAGATGACGCAGATCGACGCAGATCAAAGAACTCTCATCTGCGTTTTATCTGCGTCATCTGCGGATGAGCATTCGTCCCTCCGACTCCCCACTCCCCACCCCCTACTTCTTCCCGTTCACCTGATCCAGGCGCACCCGAAACTCGCTGGCCCACGACGCGAAGGCGTTCTCGACGTCGCCCCAACGCCGGTAAGGACGCAAGCCGTTGAAGTAGGCGCGGCCGGCTTTGCGGTCGGCGAATGCGGCGATGCGCGCGTTGGTCATGCAGTCCCGCATGTCCACTTCGATCGCTGCGTGACCGATGTCGACCGTCGGCAGGAACAGGCCTCCCGGGATGACTGCGCCAACGATTTTCGCGGTGGCATTCTTCGTCGGATCGACCGGCACGAGCTCGGTAAGCGCTGCGCGAACGCGAAGCACACCGGCGCCCGGAACATCGACCACGGAATACCCTCCGCGCCGCAACTCGGCCTTGAAAGCATCGCGAAGGTGCGCGCCGAGGTCCGTCATCTCCTCCGCGCTGACCTGTTTGTCGGGCGCTGTGTTACTCAGGATGACCACTACCGGCTCAAAAAGAAACGCGTGATAGTCGCCGAGAACGGCGGGGCGGCTGGACCAGGCGCGCATCGAACGGCTTCCGGGGATCGGCTGCAGATCGAGGTGGCCTTCCAGAAAGACAATATCCGCCGGCTTCGACGACGCGCATCCGGCGAGGAGCAGAAATATGACAGCGGCCACGATTCTCTTCATCGAATTCTCCTAACGATGCATCGATCCCTAGCTCAATGTGCTTGCGCCTTCTGCGTCTCGATCCACCGATCGACATTCGCTTCGAGCACCTTCAACGGCACCGCGCCGCTGCCGAGGACGACATCGTGAAAGGCGCGTAAGTCGAAGCGCGTGCCCAGTGTTCCTTCGGCTCGCTTGCGCAGCTCTTTGATCTTCAGCTCCCCCAGTTTGTACGAGAGCGCCTGGCCCGGCCAGGAGATGTAGCGATCGACTTCGGTCTCCACTTCGTGCAGCGGCAGCGCGGTATGGCTGGCCAGATAATCGATGGCCTGTTTGCGCGTCCATCCCATCGAGTGAATGCCGGTATCGACGACCAGCCGGCAGGCGCGCCACATCTCATACGTCAGGCGTCCGAAGTTCGAGTACTGATCCGAGTAGATGCCCGCTTCGAGGCCCAGCCATTCGCAGTAAAGGCCCCAACCTTCGCCGAACGCCGAGATGTACGAGAAGCGGCGGAAGTTCGGCAGTCCGGTCAGCTCCCGGCTCAGCGAGATCTGGAGGTGATGACCCGGCACAGCTTCATGAAGCGTCAATGCCTCGAGGTTGTAGAGCGGACGGCTCTCGAGCATGTACGTGTTCACCCAGTAGATGCCCGGCTGCGTGCTCCCCTCGGGCGGGCCAACGTAACGGCCGCTCGTGTACTTTGGGGCGATGTCCGCCGGCACCGGCTCGACCGTGTACGGCAGGCGCGGGAGCGTCTTGAATAGCGAGGGAAGCTTTCCGTCGATGCGTTTGGCGATGCGCGATGCACGCATCAGCAGCTCTTCCGGGGTCTTCGCGTAGAAGCGGGGATCGGTGCGGAGGAAAACGAGGAACGCCGGGAAGTCGCCCTTGAAGCCGACTTCCTTCATCACCGCATCCATCTCGCCCGAAATGCGCTCCACTTCGCTGAGACCGATCTTGTGAATCTGTTCCGGAGTCAGATCGAGCGTCGTGTACTCGCGGATCTGCTGCGCGTAGTAGGCCCGGCCATTGGGAAGCTCGGACGCACCCAGCGTCGTGCGGGCGTGGGGGAGATATTCGTTGCGAAAGAAATCGAGGAACTCGCGGTAGCCAACGACTGCGCCCTCCATGACCGCTTTGCGCCCGGCCTGCCGCAACCGATCGCGATCGCCCTCGGGGACCGTCGACGGGAACTTCGCGAACGGCTTCCAGAAAACGCTCTTCTCAGGATCGTCGACGATATGAGCCGTGATCGTCGAGTCGTAACCGTCGAGCGTGGCGCGCGCAACGGTCATGCCGCGCGAGATGCCGATGCGCATCAGCGCGATCTCTTCGCGTACATGGCGCGGCCACTGGTTCAGGCGGCTGATGTAGTTCTCGTAATCCTTCGTTGTCGCCATCGGCATGTTCTGGGCGAGCCGCGCGAATCCGGAGTGGAATCCCGAGTCGGCATTGAAGGGCATCTGGTAATCGCCGAGCTCGAAACTGGCGATACCGTTCTCGATCTGCTCCTGGAAGATGTCGTAGTTGACCATCTCCTCCGGTGGCAGCTTCGACCGGTCGATCGCTTTCAACTCGGCGAGCGTCGCTTTCTCCTGAGCGTTACGCCGCTCGAGATCGGCCATCGTCGACGAGCCCAACCGGTCGTCGTACTCATGCCGCCCGACCGACGTCGCGAACATCGGACTCTCTTTGATGTTCGTCTCCCACGTGCGGTCGAAGAGCGCATGAAGACGGACAACTTCATCGGCGGCGTGTGCGGAAAGTGTCATCAGAGAAACCATGAGGAGGACGGCGCATTGTCGCTTCATCGCGAAAGCTTATCGCGGGTGGGGGGACATCGCCTCGCTCTACTTTTGAGGCCAGGCGGCGACTTTGTCCCAGGCGGCAAACTCCGCGGGATTTTCAGGAGTCCGCTCGTATGCATCGCGCTCGCGACGCTCGAGATCCGACATGCGCAGATGCTGCAGGTGCCCTCGGAGAGCATCGCGAATCAATCCGGAACGGTTCATGTTGAGCCGCCGAGCCACCCGATCAGCAGAGCGCAGCAGATCGTCTGCGATCACTACTCGAATCATGCCGCATGCCGTGGACGCTACTCCACAGCGGATTCCCGGTCAAAGACATCGGTCTATGGGTCCGCGAGCAGAAGCGCCCGGGGCCGAATTTCTCGGAAGCGAGGACCTCGACGAATTTCGACCTCCGCCCTGACCGCACTCGGGCGAGGACGCCCGACTGCCCGCGGTCGAGACGCCCGCACTCCTTGCGCCGAGGAGTGCGGGCGTCTTCGCCCGCGGTCGTCGGGGCGTCCCGCCCCGGCGATTGGATCGGGCGTGGTAGCTCCGACGGCTTGCAACGAGGCCTGGGCTGAAACGAGGCCTGGCGTGAATGACGCTCGCTCCGCGCGCTTAGAATCACGCCGATGACCGCGAACCAACCCGCAGGCGGCGCTGGCGCGTAGATCGTTGCAAATGGACTTTTTGGCTCCGCGGAAGAGGCTCTTCTTGGCACTCGCGCTCATCGCAGTCGCGCTCGCGTCGTCGGCGTACGCGCACGAGATCGGCACCACGCAGGTGCATGCGCTGTTTCGGAAGGATCACACCTTCGCGATCGAAGTCGTCACGGCGCCGCAGGCGTTGCTGAACAAGATCGAGGCGCAGAAGCACTTGCCGCGGTCCTCGGGGCTAAGCCCCGCGCAACTGCAGCAGCGATTGCAATCGCTGTCGCCGCAGCTCGCAGGCGCGGCGAGCATCCGGTTCGGCGGGGAGACCGTGGTACCGAGCGTGGAAGTGCAGCCGATCGTCGCTCCGGCCGATCCGCGCCAGGCTTCGTACGTCGTCGTGCGGTTCCGCGGCGACATTCCGCCGCGCGCCAGCGATTTCACCTGGCAGTACGCGCTCACCTACGCGGCGTATGCGATCACGTTGCAGAACGAAGGGAATGGGGCTCCTGCGCACCAATGGCTCGAGGGCGATCAGCGCAGCGCGCCGTTTCTGCTGGCACGGGACATTCTGCCGCCGACGCGCCTCGAGGTCATGAAGCAGTATCTGCAGCTCGGCTTCACGCACATCGTTCCTCACGGCCTCGACCACATCCTCTTCGTCCTCGGCATCTTTCTTCTGACCACGCGCATCCGGGCCATCCTGGCCCAGGTCACGGCCTTCACGATCGCGCACTCCATCACGCTCGGCCTGACGATCTACGGGCTCGTGTCGCTATCGCCGAGGATTGTCGAGCCGATGATCGCGCTGTCGATCGTCTATGTGGCGGTCGAGAATCTCGTCACCAGCGAGCTCAAACCGTGGCGTGTGGCTATCGTCTTCGCGTTCGGTTTGCTGCACGGGATGGGCTTCGCCGGCGTGCTGAAAGAGATGGGCCTGCCGCGCTCCGAGTTCCTGACCGCACTGATTACGTTCAACGTGGGTGTCGAGCTCGGGCAGTTGACTGTCATCGCTGCCGCCTTCGTCCTCGTCGCATACTGGATTCGGAAGAAACCGTGGTACCGGACGCGGTTTGTGATTCCTGCGTCGCTGGTGATCGCTGCGGTTGGATTGTTCTGGACAGTGCAGCGCGTGATGTTCTGAGATCAAAGAACAAAACATTGGCGCACTCACTGCATCCCCGCCCTCCGGTTTCCATGGAGGGTACGCATGACTTTGCCTCCCTGTTATCAGCCGCCGGATGATGATCCGGACGAGACGAACGATTCTCCGTCCGATCCCAGCCGGCGCTCCTTTCTGATCAGCTCGGCGACTGTCACGGCGTCGCTGCTCGTCGCGCCTGCCTTCGCCAAGCCGGCGAACCACGCGGATGTGGCCGCCGATCCGAACGCGATTCCCGTCGCACTCAACGTCAACGGACGTGTTCACGAGCTTCGCCTCGATCCCAGGACGACCTTGCTCGACGCACTTCGCGAGCATCTCAACCTGACCGGCACCAAGAAAGGGTGCGATCAGGGAGCTTGCGGCGCGTGCACGGTGCTCGTCGACGGACGCCGCATCAACTCCTGCCTCACCCTCGCGGTGATGAACAGCGGCCGGAAGATCACCACGATCGAAGGAATCGCCGCGAACGAACGCCTCCATCCCGTGCAGGCGGCGTTCATTCGCAATGACGGCTTTCAATGCGGCTATTGCACGTCGGGACAGATCTGTTCCGCCGTCGCGGTGATCCAGGAAGGACATGCCGGCAGCGACGATGAGATCCGCGAGTGGATGAGCGGCAACATCTGCCGCTGCGGCGCCTACGAGGGAATCGTGGCCGCCGTTCGCGAAGCCTCGGGGAGGCGGGCATGAATCCGTTCGATTTCGTTCGCGCGCGCGAAGTCTCCGCCGCGGTCTCCTCTGGCTCCCGGGCGGATGCGAAGTTCGTCGCCGGCGGCACCAACCTTGTTGACCTGATGAAATGCGGCGTCGAGCGGCCGGCGCATCTCGTCGACGTCAATGACCTCAAGCTGGCCGGCATCGAGCGCGTCAGTGGCGGGATTCGCATCGGCGCCATGGCCCGGATGAGCGATGTGGCCCGCCATCCGCTCGTGCTCCAAAGTTCTCCCGCGGTTTCGCAAGCGCTGCTGGCCAGCGCGTCGCCGCAAATTCGCAACGCGGCGTCGATCGGCGGCAATCTGATGCAGCGCACGCGCTGCGCCTACTTTCGCGAGCTGACGTTCGCGCCGTGCAACAAACGAAATCCGGGAAGCGGCTGTGCCGCGATCGACGGCGAGAACCGCATGCACGCCGTTCTCGGCGGCTCGGAATCGTGCATCGCCACGCACCCGTCCGATCTGGCGGTTGCCGTCGCCGCGCTCGATGCCGTCCTGACGCTTCATGGTCCGAATGGCGACCGTCGCGTTGCCGCGGCCGACTTTCATCTCCTGCCGGGAACAACGCCGCAAACCGAGCACGATCTCAAACACGGCGAGCTGATCACCTTCGTTTTCATCCCTGATGCGCTGCACGCCAAACGGTCGGCGTATCTCAAGATCCGCGATCGGGCCGCGTACGAATTCGCGCTCGCCTCGGCCGCTGTTGGTCTCGAGATCAGCGGCGGCACGATTCGTTCCGCGCGCATCGCCCTCGGCGGTGTTGCCACGAAACCGTGGCGGGCAAGGTTCGCCGAGGCGGCGCTGATCGGGAAAGAGCCGTCGAAGGATGTGTTCCGCGCCGCGGCGGAAGCGGAGATGAAATTCGCGGTCCCTCACGGACAGAACGAATACAAGATCGAGCTCGCGAAGCGGACGCTCGTCCGTGCGCTCGGCGACCTCGCTGGAGGTGCCGCATGATTCCCAATATCGGCAAACCGATCGACCGCGTCGACGGACGGCAGAAAGTCACCGGCAGCGCGCGCTACGCCACGGAGAACAAGCTCGATCGCGTGACGTACGCGGCGCTGGTCGACAGCACGATTCCGGCGGGAACGATCAAGTCGATCGACGACAGCCGCGCGAAGAAAGCGCCGGGTGTTCTCGCCGTCATCTCGCACCTCAACGCGCCGAAGCTGAATACGCCACCTCCGCCGAAGCCGGGCGAGCAAAGCAGCAGCCTGACGGAATCGAAGTACCTCCCGTTCTCCGACAACACCATCCACTACCTCGGGCAGCACATCGCCGTCGTCGTCGCCGACACGCTCGAGCATGCGATTCATGGTGCCGAACTGGTGCGCGTCGCCTACGACGCTGCGCCGGCGCGAACGGACATCGAGAAGTACCGCGGCGAGGCCAAGGATCGATCGCAGCAATCGCCGAGCGCGTTCACGAAAGGCGATGCCGATGCCGCGCTCGCCGGAGCCGCCGTCAAGATCGATCAGATCTACCGTACGCCGCACGAGCATCACAACCCGATGGAGGCGCACGGCCTGATCGCGGCGTGGGATGGCGATCATCTGACCCTTCACGACTCCTCGCAGAACATCTTCGCCGTGCAGCGCACCTTCGCAACGCTGTTCGGCATCCCGAAAGAAAATGTGCACGTGCTCTCGCCCTTCGTCGGCGGCGCGTTCGGAAGCAAAGGCGGCGTCTGGCCGCACGTCGTCATCGCGACGATGGCGGCACGCGTTGTTGGCCGTCCGGTGAAGCTGACCGTTACGCGCAAGCAGCTCTTCTTCGCCAATGGCCATCGTCCGCAGACCGAGCAGCGCATCGCCCTCGGTGCTGCGGCTGACGGCAAGCTCGTTTCCGTCATCCACGAGGGTTTCGGACAGGGCAACGAAGTCTGCTCATTCGTCGAAGCGTTCACCGCGCCGACGCGCGTGATCTACGCGTCGCCGAACATGCGCGGCTTTCATCACGTCGTCGATCTCAATCTCCCGTCCGGGACGTACATGCGCGGCCCCGGCGACAGCACCGGCATGTTCGCGCTCGACTCGGCGATGGACGAGATGGCCTACGCGCTGAAGATCGATCCTCTTCAGTTCCGCCTGATCAATCACGCCGATCAGGATCCGCTGTCGGGCAAGCCGTGGTCGAGCAAGTCGCTCAAGGAATGCTACACGCGCGCTGCCGAGCGTTTCGGCTGGTCGCGGCGGACGCCCGAGCCGCGCTCGATGCGCGACGGCCGCAATCTCATCGGCTGGGGAATGGCCAGCGCCAACCGTCCGGCGCACCGCGCGCCCTGCTCGGCGCGTGCCCTCATGCGCGCCGACGGAACCGTCACGGTGAGCTGCGGCTCGCACGAGATGGGAATGGGAACGGCGACCGTGATGGCGCAGCTCGCCGCCGAGACGCTTGGCATCCCTGTCGAGCGCGTTCGCTTCGAGTACGGCGATACGAAGCTGCCCACCGCGCCAATCTCCGCCGGATCGCTGACCGCCGCCAGCGTCGGCTGCGCCGTCTTCGGCGCGGCCACCGAGTTGAAGAGGAAGCTGGCCGAACTGGCCGGCGCCGATCCCGCCTCGCTCGATCCCAACAGCTACACGGCCATCCTGCGGCAGCACTATCTCGATCACGTCGACGCCCAGTTCGACGCCAAACCGCCGATGGAAGATCCTTTTTCGTCGCACGCGTTTGGCGCGCACTTCGTCGAGGTAGCGATCGACGAGGACATCCCCATCGTCCGCGTCCGCCGCATCGTCAGCGCCTTCGCCGCGGGCAAGATCCTGAACGAGAAAACCGCGCGCAGCCAATGTTACGGCGGCATCGTCTGGGGCATCGGCCAGGCCCTCCTCGAGCAGACCCATCTCGACACGAAGCTCGGCTCCTTCACCAACGTCAACTTCGCCGAATACCTCGTGCCGGTGAACCCCGACATCCAATCGATCGAGGTGATCGTCGTCGAAGAGACCGACCCGCACATCAACCCGATCGGCGTAAAAGGAATCGGCGAAGTGAGCATCGTCGGCGTCGCACCAGCGATCGCAAACGCGGTTTTCCACGCGACGGGGAAGCGCGTGCGCGAACTGCCAATTACGGTAGAAAAGTTGCTTTGACGCTCATACACGCGAAGACGCGAAGACCGCGAATGGTGTCTTCGCGCCTTCGCGTCTTCGCGTGAGTGGTTTGGTTCACGTTGTCGCCCCGCCGCACGAGCTTCCCGATCCTGCCGTGCAGCCGAAGCAGTGGCGGCGGGTGACGATGCGGCGGCTCTGCCATTTGGCGAGGTCGAATCCGGCCACGTGCATCGCGGCATCATCAGGCAGCGCATCGAGGTCGAGCATCTGGTTGAAATCGCAGTCGTAGAGCCGGCCGTCCCAGGAGATCGAGATCGTGTTCCGGCACATCAAGCCGTTGATCGCGGCGGGATTGAACGACTTCGCCAGCCGCTCCATGTACGGATCGAGATTCTCGCTGTCGACCAGCCACTCCAGGAACCGCGAGATCGGCATGTTGTTGAGCGTGAAAAGGCGATCGAACGTGATCGCGAAATTGCGCTGCAGCCCATCCTTCCACTCGGACTCGATGCTGGCCTGATTCGCAGAGAGGAACGCGCCGGCAGGATTGCTCATCAGCGTCAGACGCCGCCGCGGGTCGCCAGTACCGTAGCCGGCTTCGTTCAGAAGATGGAGCGCCTCGATCGATTTGTCGAACGCGCCATCGCCGCGCTGCGCGTCCGTGTTGCGCTTTCGATAGTGCGGCAGCGACGCCACGATCTCCACGCCGCGCTCTCCCAGCCACTCCACGAGTCCCTTGTTGCGCGGCAGCAGGAGCACGGAGAGGTTGCATCGATCAATGACGTGCTTCCCTCGGCGCGCCGCTTCCTCGACGACATAGCGAAAGTGCGGATGCAGCTCCGGCGCGCCGCCGGTGAGATCGACCGTGTGCGCCGTCGTCTGGTCAAGCGCCCGCAGACAGGCCTCGATCGTGTCGAGACTCATCATCGCGTCGGTGCGGTCAGGCCCGGCGTCGACGTGACAGTGACGGCACGTCATGTTGCAGAGCTTGCCGAGGTTGATCTGGAAGATTTCGAGGGGGGCGGGATGAAGGCCGGCGTAACCGGCGGCGGCAATCGCGCGCTCGAAGTCGAGCGGCTGACCTTCGATCACGACGTCCGCAAGTTGACGCAACTGCTCCGCAGGTGCGGCAAGCGTCGAATGCCGCGCGCGCAGCGATTGTGCCGCACGCGGACCATCGATCGCGGCTGCGGTCGCCTCCTCAGTCGAGTCGAGAATCATGGTCTCCCTTCACCCTTCTTTACATACCCGCTTTCTTCGCGTGTCCCTTCATCTGCATCCCATGAACAAGCGACGCTCCTCCTCGGATTGCACAGGCCACATGAACCGCCTCGGTCATCTGCTCGAGGTCGGCGCCTTTTTCGAGACTCGTGGTCGTGTAGGCGTCGATGCAGTAGGGACACTGCACCGCGTGCGCGACCGCAAGTGCGATCAGCGCCTTTTCACGCTCCGTGAGCGCACCGGCCGCGAAAACGGCGTTGTAGTACTCGAAGAATTTCTTCGCGAGATCGGGAGCACCCTCGGCGATATCGCCAAACGCGCCAAGATGTTTTGATTCGTAATAGTGCTCGGACATGGTGGGCTTCTCCTTCGTGGCGGAGTGTATGACAGGGTTATTGGTCACCGGAGGCGAGACGCCTCCGAGCCAGCCGGCGAGGACGCCAGCGTTCCATCCGCGAGAGGCGAGATCGTCCTCGCCGCCGCTCTCGCGACGTCGCAACCAATCAGTACTAGACCCGCGACCCGGAAGCGCAGATGATCAGCAAATCCGGAGGCAGCGATGCGCAGATGGTTCGTTATGTGTGGGGTTCTCCTGTCGTGTGCGGCGCCGGCGTTGGCGCAATCGATCACCTGCGAATCGCCGGAGGGAGGCTACCGCGAATGCCGCGGCGGATCTGCCGGCAAGGCCGAACTGACGCTGGAGCTTAGCGACAACCGCTGCATCGAGGGCACCAGCTACGGAACGCGCATGGAAGGCGTGGTGTGGGTCGATCGCGGTTGCCGCGGCCGCTTCTCGTTTCGCGGCGGCAGCCTCACCGGCAACCGGCGCATCATCTGCGAGTCGCAGAAAGGCGGACTGGAATGGTGCCCCGCCGAATTGAACAACGCCCCCGATCCGAAGGTTGGCGTATCGCTCGTCCGGCAGCTCGGCGAAAAAGCGTGTGTCGAGGGCGAGGGCTGGGGTTACGACATCGAGCGCGATCAGATCTGGGTCGATAAGGGATGCCGCGGCGAATTCATGGTCGGTCACGCCAATCGGTCGAAAGCCGTGGAGGCGCTCGACGCCAAAGTCGTCTGCGAGACGCCCAACCGCGGGAAGGTGCAATGCACCGCGGATACCGCGGCCGGCGTGCGCATCATCCGGACGCTGAACGACACCACGTGCGGCTTCGGGCGGCAGTGGGGCTACGACGAGACGAGCATCTGGGTCAGCGGCGGCTGCCGGGCCGAGTTCGCGATCCGCGGCGTCGCCAAGCCGACCATCCAGGCCGTTACCTGTGAGTCACACAACAACGTCCGCGTGGCCTGCCCGGCGGAGACGAAATACGGAGTCGCGCTCGTGCGCAACACCGGCGAGAACGAATGCGTGCTGGGCAAGAGCTGGGGCTTCGACGACAAGGGCGTCTGGGTCGCTGAAAGCTGCCGCGCCCAATTCGCCCTCGGCGGCTACCGCCTCCCGGCGACTGCGAAGCTTCCTCCAACGGCCACGAAGCTCATTTGCGAGTCTGCCGATGGCCAGAAAAAGATTTGCGAGGTCGACGCGTCGCACGGCGTCGGCCTGCTGCGCCAGATCAGCGAGACCGACTGCGTCCTCAATCGAAGCTGGGGCTATGGCCGCGACGGAATCTGGGTGTCAGAAGGCTGCAGGGCGGAGTTCGTGGTGGCGAAATAAGAAAATCGACCACAGAGAGCACAGAGTTGAATCGATTTCTCTGTGACCTCTGTGTCTCTGTGGTGATTGGTTTTAATAGAAATTCAAACCCGACTCACCGAATCACCCGAAGATTCAGTATCCCCGAAATGGTCACGGAGAAAATCGTGGTCTTGCCGTTTGAGCGGCGGCCATATTTGGCTCTCCGGTAATAGGCATCTTCGTAACCGCGGCGGAAGCCCTGGCGGAAGTAGTAGTTGTAGTCGCTCTGCGCGACATACCGCCCGGAGTATCCGTAATTCGCGTCACGATAGGCAAAGGCGTCGCGGTATTTGTATCCCCAGTGATCCATCCGGTCTGCCTCGCCGGCGCGATATCCCTGGTCGTACCCGTAATTGACGGCCTGGCGCAGAACGGCGGCGCCGTAACGATTCGTCCGGCGCGACTGTCCGTCGATCGTATAGCGATAGGTGTAAGTCGTGCGATAGAAGGGATCGCCGTTGTAGTCGTAATTCCGTTCGTTGCGAAGCCGCTGCTGCTGCTCCTGCAGTGCCTGCGCATATTGCTGCTGAGCCTGATACTGCGACCTGCGATTCTGCTGCTCCAGTTGCGCGTTCTGCGCCTGGATGACGCGCAGTTGCTGATCGAGGTTGTTCTGGTACTGGCTGGCGCGCTGCTGCTCGATGGCAATCTGTTGTTGCGCGAGTTGCTGCTGGCTGGCCTGATTCTGCTGTTGCTGCAGGCGAATCTGTTCCTGCTGACGGGCCAATTCCTGTTGGTGCTGTGCGGCTTGTTGCTGTCTTTGTTGATCGATCAGCTGCCCGTTCGGCTGGCTCGCTGCGCCATGCTGCGCGCGCTGCCGTCCCGGAGGAATCGCTGGTTGCGCCTGTGGCGGGTGCTGCTGCGCCGCCTGAGCTGCCTGCGCCTGTTGCGCTTGCAGAGCCTGCTGCTGTGCCTGCTGCGCTTGCAAGGCCTGTTGCGCCTGCGCCGCCTGCTGTTTGTTCTGCGCGTCGGCGTCACCTTTGTCTTTGTCAGCCTTCTTCTTGTCCTTCTCGTCCTTGTTCTGTTTGTCGTGCTTGTTGCCGTGCTCTTTATCCTGATTGTCCTGCTGTGCGTAGGCACCGGCAGACGTGCCAAAAAGCAGAAGCGCAAACATTGCGCCGGTCAATCCAATTCGTCTCATGGGGTGTTGCCTCCGATTCAGCGGTCCGGGCGATGCAAGATTGCGCCGCGCGCAGACCGCGATACAGGCCTTCCTTGCAAGCGAAGGCCCATGTCGGGTTCGCTGGCGTCTCGCTGTGTCTTTAGCGCGCCACTAACCGGGCCACGGTGTCATCCTGAGACAGCCGGACCGCCGACGCGAATGGATCCCGCTTGCGCTGAATGTGGCTCGGCGGCGGAGGACGGCGAAGGATCTCAAATTACGATGCACAAGCCATGTGCCCGGCAACTTGAGATCCTTCGCCGTCCTGCGGCGCGCCTTCCCATCATGCGTGAAGGCGCGAGTCGTGTGGGCGCCTCCGGCAGGCTCGGGATGACACCAAGCAAAACACACCGGCGATCACTGTCGTGAAAAGAACTTACGGCGTGATCACGACCTTCATCACGCCGTCGGCACGGTTGCCGAAGAGTTTGTAAGCTTCGTTGATGTCTGCAAGTTTGAAGCGATGGGTGAGCAGAGGAGTGAGGTCGAGTTTGCCGCGGCGGACCATCTCGATGAGGCGGCGCATGCGCTCTTTGCCGCCCGGGCAGAGGGTCGTGACGATGCGATGCTCGCCGAGGCCGGCGGCGAAGGCGTCGTAGGGGACTTGCAGATTGTGCGAATAGACGCCGATTGACGACAGTGTGCCGCCGGGGCGGAGGACGCGCAGTGCGTTCTCGAAGGTTGCCTGCGTGCCGAGGGCTTCGATGGCTACGTCCACACCGCCGCCGCCGGAGAGTTTGCGAATCTCGGCGATGACATCGGTGGTGCGATAGTCGAGCACGACGTCGACTCCCATTTTCCTCGCGGTGGCGATGCGATTGTCATCGCCGTCAACACCGATCACGACTGCGGCGCCCATCAGCTTGGCGCCGAGGGCGGCGCAGAGACCGATTGGGCCTTGCGCGAAGACGGCGACTGAATCGCCGATCTTGATTCCGCCTGATTCCGCGCCGCCGATGCCCGTCGAAGCGATGTCAGTCAGCAGCACTACCTGCTCGTCCCTCACGCCATCGGGGATCTTCGCCAGATTCGCCTGCGCGCTCGGCACGAGGAGGTATTCGGCCTGCGCGCCGTTGATCGTGTTGCCGAAGCGCCAACCGCCGATCGCTTCGTATCCGCTTCCGTGTCCGCACTGCGACAGGTTGCCCGAGAGGCAGGCGTTGCACTGGCCGCACGGTGTGATGGCGCCCACGATGACGCGATCACCGACGTTGTAGCCGGTGACGCCGGGGCCGAGCTCTTCGATCACGCCGACCGGTTCGTGTCCGACGATGAGGCCCGGTTTGACGGGATACTCGCCGCGCAGGATGTGCAGATCGGTGCCGCAGATCGTGGTCATCGTGACGCGGATGACGGCTTCGCCCGCTCCGGCGCGCGGCCGCGGGACGTCCTCGACGCGAATGTCATCGACGCCGTGAAACACCGCAGCACGCATCGTTTGAACGTGCTTCGTCCGGATGATTTCTTCTTCGATCGCAATGGTGGTGGTCATCGGAATTCTCCCTGCACTGATGATTGGCGCGGCCGCGGATCGCCGCTGCATCACACGCCACGTCGCACTGTGCGCGCGATCACCGAGAGCTGTGCTAGGTTTTCACCATGTCGTTGCGGACATATCAGGCAGGCTCGCCTCGAAAGCCGGGCGAAGGCCTTCGGATCGGTACGGTCCGTTTTCCGCCGCGCGGCGTGCGGAAGGAAGACTACGCGCGGCTCGATTTCTTCGATGTCTGGTTTCCGGTGGTCGCACCGTCGCGCGAGCTGCTGGCCTGGGTGAAGACGCACGACATTGCCAACGACGCGGCGTCGAAGCGAACGTTTCAGGAACGATACGCGCGCGAGTTGGAGAGCGATCCCGCGGCGCGACAGTCGGTGATGCTGTTTGCGGCGCTGGCGCAACAGACGGAAATCTCGATTGGTTGTTACTGCGAGGTAGAAGATAACTGCCACCGTTCGATCCTCAAGACGGCAATCGAGGAGGCAGCGAAAGCGCTGCCGGAGCGATGAGAGGCGGGATGCTGCGCCGCCTCTACTTCGGTCTCGCGCTTCTGGCTCTGGCCCCCATCTGGAGTGCGTCCTACCTGCCGACTTCGGATGGTCCTTCGCACCTTTATAACTCGTGGGTTCTCAATCAGCTCGTGAGGGGAAGTCAAAGTCCGGTCGCGGATTGGTATGCGATCGACTGGAGGCCGCTTCCGAACTGGCTCGGACACGCGGTGATGGCGCTATTGATGATGGTCGTACCGCCGCTGATCGCCGAAAAGCTCCTCGTCAGCGGCATCGTGCTCCTCTTTCTCTACGCGATCTGGAGATACGCGGGCGCGACCGATGAATCGCGCCAGGTGTTTGCCTTCCTCGCATTCCCGTTCGCATACAACCTTCTTCTGCAGCAGGGCTTCTACAACTTCTGCATCAGCGCCGCACTCTACGTTCTCGTGCTGGCCGTCTGGTGGAAGCGCCGCGACGCTCCGGACGCCCGCACGATCGCCATCGTCGCTGGCCTGCTGCTCCTTTGCTACTTCTCGCATCCGATGTCGACGGTACTCGCGATCGGATCGATCGGCATTCTCTGGCTGGCAACGTTGCCCGGCCGGCCGTTCGCGATCCACGCGCGGCATCTCGTTTCGCTGATTCCGGTTCTGCCGCTGCTGGCGTGGTTCTTTCGCGTGCAAGGTGTTTCGCTGGCGCGGGCGCCGGTCAGCGCGGCCGGCCTCTTCAGCTACATCATGAGGATGTGGGTGCTGCTCACGTTCGATGAGTTTCAAGCGAAGCTCGGCTTCGCGCTTTTCCTCGCGCTGGCCACGTTGATCATCATTACGCTGATCCGCCGGCGATGGCGTTGGAGCGAAGAGGATGCGTTCATCCTCGTCACGCTAGCCCTCGTTTTCGTTTACGCGCGGGCTCCGGCAGCGTCGTCAGGCGGGACGATGATCATGGAGCGGATGGCGCTCTTCGTCGTCCTTTCACCAATCGTCTGGCTGGCACCACGCCTGCCGCGGCGAGCCACGATCGCGCTGGTCATCCTGCTCTCCGTGGTTTCCGTCGCGTACACCGGATATCTCGTCCGGCGCTACCGCGGACTCTCGCGGCGCGTGACGGAGCTCGTACGCAGCGCGGATGCGATCGGGCGCGGCACGGCCTTCGTTCCCCTGATTCGCGACGTCCGTCCGCACGGATCGTTCGTTGCCGTGCAGATGCATGCCATCGACTACGCGGCGATCGAGAAAGGCTCCGTCGACATCGCCAACTACGAAGCCGCCGCCGGATTCTTTCCCATCCGATTCCGAGCCGGCATCGCGCCGCCCGACACCGGGACCGCCGGTCCGCAGGTGAGCGAAATCGATCTCACCGCATACCTCGCCCGCGTGCCTTACGTCTTCCTCTGGCACGTTCCCGATGACGCACCGGTGATGTCGCAACTCGCCACCTGTTGCGAACGCGTAGGCGCGTCAGGCGGTGGCCGGGTCTATTTGAAGCATTGACGCTGTATATCTGCGGACAAAAGCCTCGTCCGCATGATGTTTCACACAAAAAACACATCACCACAGAGGCACTGAGATCACAGAGGTTTTTCTCTGTGACCTCTGCGTCTCTGTGGTTGATTGATTTTGTTCAGTGCTTGGCGAGGCCGCGGATGAAGGCGACCAGCGAGCTGATGTCGGCGACGCTCAGCTTGGCTTTGTACGGGGGCATTTTGCCCTTGCCGTCCGAGATGATCTTCTGCAGGTCGGTGTCGGACTGCTTCTGCACGTCGGCCGAGCTCAGGTCATGGACTTTCATCGACTTGCCGACTGTGGTCTCGCCTTTGCCGTCGGGGCCGTGGCACGTTGCGCACTTCGATTTGTAGGTGTCGGCCGCGCCCGGTGCGGCAGCGAATGACGCCGAGGCGACGAGGAGGGCGAGCATTGTGATGGCCAGTAGTTTTCGATTCATCTGTTCTCCTTCAATTGAGGTGAGCATCATGCTGCCGGAGTGGCCGGCAGCGCAATGAGCCTACAAGAAAGAGGTGGCGGCCGAAGCCGCTACCTTCACACACCTGTATGACAACGGTCACTGCTTTCCCGGGATCGTGGTCGGGTCGTTGGTCTTCATGTTGATCAGCGATGCCGAGGACAGAACGTTCGTTCCTTTCAGCACGGTGATGGCCGGGAAGCCCCAACCGACGCGGTGGGTGTTCGCGTACTTACTCCGCGTTCCCCGCGTCTCCGCGTGAAACCTGAGAACTGATTTCACGCGGAGAGCGGTCGAAAACTCACTTCGACTTCGGCCGCACGGACATGCGCTCGAGGGGTTGCAACATGCTGGCGCGGTTGCCTTCGGTGTCGAAGAAGGCCACGTACTTGCCTACACCGGGAATCTCCATCGGATCGCCGAGGACTTTGCCGCCGGCGTCGGAGACGGTCTTCATCGATTGCTGGATATCGTCGACCGCAATCACGACCGCCGGATATTGCGCGGGCCTGTCGTTGCTCTTCGGATAGAAGCCGCCGTTGATGGCGCCGGCTTTCTTCGGGCCGTTGTCGTCGGATTCGGTCGTCGTCACGACAACGTAGTCGCCCATGTCGGGGCCGAGCAATTGCGCCTGCCAGCCGAACGCTTTCTGGTAGAAATTGGCCATTCGTTTGCGGTCTTCGGCGGGCATTTCGAAGTGGACTACGGGATTCATGGTCATCGAACACCTCCTCGTTTCGTGGGATGCAGTGATCGTTCCTGGCGTGCCGGCCGTGTTCGGCTTTTTTCCGGTGAAAATGGTTTCACGCGGAGACGCGGAGGGACGCGGAACAGCAGTTAATATCGCGTTGATGAAACGGATCGCGCTGGTTTCGCTGCTTCTGTTCGCTTGCCACGATACGCACCAGCACGGTGTGACGATCGCGCGGAGCGGGAAGGCGGCGGCGCGTGTCGTCGTGCTGACGATCGGCGTGGCCATCAAGGAGACGGGGCCTGCAGCGACGGTGAAGAAGTTCGGCGAGGTGTACGCGTTCTCACCCGAGGTGTTCGCGGTGCGGCGCGATCAACCGACGGAGATCGTGTTCTGGAACCTGCAGCCCGACGACGAGCACGACTTCATGCTCACCGATCCGGCGAACAAGGTGCTGCTGCAGACGAAGTTTCCGCCGTTATCGAAGACATCCTTCGTGATGACGTTTCACGATGCGGGCGTTTTCCCGTTCTACTGCACGATGCATCAGCCGGCGATGTCGGGGCAGATTATTGTTTCGCCGTGAACCTGTTTCATGCGGAGACGCGGAGGGAGCTTGCGCAGAACGATCGCATTGGCACTTGCACTGATCGCGCATACCGGTTTCGCGGGCACGGTCCAACGTTGCGGCGTGACGTTCGTTCTGCCGGCAAAGTGGACGGCTGTCGAAAAGGTGTTGCCCGGCTATCCCGATGAGACGGACATCCAATGCCGCGTCGCGTTGCGGCCCGAGGGCTGGAGCGCACGAGCGAAAAAGTCGCGATGGGACGCGAGCGATCCGCCCGTGTGGCTCATGATCTTTGGTGCGGGCACGTCGTTCGAGGATGCGCTCGATGGGGCCGGATTCGAAGATGAATTCGGGGAAGACGGCGTCAATCTCGGCAACCCCGGCAGACTCGGCATCCCCGGCCGGTTCGGATTCTCGGAAGCGGAGCCCTACTCCGCCGGCCGCTTCGCTGGACTTGTCGTGCATCCGAGCTTCCGTGGTTTCATCCGCGATAAGTCGACGCTGCGTGAAAACGAGTCGCCCTTGTTCACTGGCGACAATGAGTCGGTCGTGATGAAAGAGCCCTCTGGGCGAATCATCGGGTTTGCGTCTGACGGAGGAACGCCTGATGAACCGATCGACCGCGATGCGATCATTGGGGGTATCGCGCGGACGCTGGTTTTCGAAGCGCCGAAACGCACTGAACCACAGAGACACTGAGATCGCAGAGCCGTCTGACCCCTTCTTCTACGAAATACGTCGTAGAATAGAGGGATGAGGGTTCCCGCCTGTCTCGCCGTCGTCCTTTTGATCGGGTGCATCTCGACGGCCGGCACCTCGGAGCGGTCGGTCCGAGGATTGACGCTTCGCTCTCCACGGCTTCCGACGGCTGACATTCACATCCAAGAGGGATTCCGATACCTCGGCCGGTTCTCGTACAGTCTGGAGAGTGGGTTCGAGGGCGAGCGATTCGTGTTCGTCGATGCAGAAGGACGATCGCTGCGTCGTTTGGTCATCGTTCATTTCGAGCACGTGAAGTCTGGATCAGCCGAAGTTTATCGATACGACTTTGGAGGCGCGCAGAACATCGGCTCGCACTCGTTCAATCAGAACTGCTTCTCGTTCAACGGCGCGCGGCAAATCTCACCCCAGCCGCGAGACGAAGGCGAGATGACGAACAACTTTCTGATCGAGCATGGCTTCGAATCTCCGAAGCTGTGGCTCGTCTCGCGCTACGTCACGCTGGGCGCAAGCGATGGCAAGAGCGAATTGATCGTGTTCTATATGGAAGGCAGCGATCGTCTGCAGCCATCCGACCTGTACCAGGATGACAAACCGACCGCTCTCTGGACAGCAATGAAGTCAGAGCTTACGGCAAGAGGCCATGCCGCATTCGCGATCAACTGAAGGGGTCAGAAGGCGTCGAGTTTCTCTTCATCGAGAACGTCGGCAATCTCGCTTGACCGGTGTTTTGGACGGAGCATGCTTCTCCCATCTCCGACTCCCCACACCCTACTTCAGCGTGCGGATGTACGCGACAACGGCCTTGATATCCGCCGCTTCGAGCTTGCTCTTCGGCATTTTGCCTTTGCCGTCGGTGAGGACTTTCGTGATGTCGGCGTCGCTGAGCTTCTGGACTTCCGCCGAGCGAAGATCGCGCACCTTGAGGTTCTTGCCGACGGGCGTCTGGCCACTTCCGTCAGCGCCGTGGCAGGGCGTGCACGTCGTCTTGTAGACCGCGGCGCCGTCGGCGAGAGCCACCGGAGGCAGTGCGAGCGCAAACAGCAGGGAGGAGGTGAATGTCTTCTTCATGTTGATCAACTCATTTCTCCTTTTGCGACAAGACTACGGTTCGCGCCCTTCGCGAACTGCGAAGCCGGCTGCTTTCCACGAATCGAGTCCCCCGGCCAGCGCCGAGGCTTCGATTTTTGCTTTCCTCAAGTAGAACGCCGCACCGGCGCTCGATTCCTCTTCCGGTCACGTGCAGTACGTGACGATCGGTTTCGAGCCCTTGAGGTAGGGGATCTCTCCCTCGATGCGAGACAACGGGATGTGCATCGCGCCGGCGATGTGCAACGCGGTGTAGGAATCGATATCGCGCACGTCGATGACGACGACCTCGCCGCGCGCCATCCGATCGTTCAAGGTCTTTGCGTCGATGCGTGGGATCGCTTTGAGCGAGGGGCCCGTCGGAACTGCGGCCTCTTTGATCGGTGCTGGTGTCGGTGCCGCCGAGGTAGTGCTGACGGTCGCGGGGATATCGGGACCGGTTACTGCGCCGCTGCGCATCGCTGCATACGCCGCGAAGAAAAGGGCAATCAGACTGACGGCTGCAATCGTTATGGTTCTCTTGTTCATGATGTCCTCGGGTTTTGCTGCGCCGGAGTTGGCTGCACGATGACACGATCCTCGACGCTCACGATACCGCGCCTGCAGGACGCCAGCTCGATCAGCGCGTCGCGCTCACACGGCGTTGTGACGCTCGCCGCAACGTGCTCGTTGTCGTTCTGGGATGACCACGGATCTACCTGGCCTCAACTTGTGAGATATTTATTGTCTAACTTTTGAAGGAGGCCCTCGTGAACAGAGTCCGCTCGGTGCTCGTTCTGTGTCTCTCCATTCTCCTCGCCGCGCAGGCGTACGCCAGCGGCACGCTCTTCGGACTTCGCAATCCGGGCGATGGCGGACGGCAAGTGGTCATCATCGATCCGGCCACGGGTGCCGTTACACCGGTCAGCGCGAGTACCTCGCCACCCCTGCCGTCGGCCTCGGGCGTGAACGCGCTCGACGCCGGAGGTCACCGTCTCTTCTTCATCGGCACGCCCTCGAGCGAGACCGACTCGCGCCTCTTTACGGTCGACACACAAACCGGCGCGCTGCTCTCGTCGCCGACGATCGCCGGCAGTGCTTCGGCGCCGTTTCAGTCGCTCGACTACGACGCCGGAGAATCGACGCTCTATGGCCTGCGCAATCCCGGTGATGCGGGCCGGCAAGTGGTTCGCATCGACGTGGCAACGGGCGCTGTGACGCCGGTGAGTGCGAGCATCGCACCGCCGTACGCGGCGCCCTCGGGCGTCTCCGCGCTCGACGCAACCGGAAACCGCTTCTTCTTCGTCGGCACGCCCGGTGCCGATCCGAATCAACACGTCTACACAGTCGATACCGGCACCGGCGCGCTGGTCAGCTCACCGGTCGTCAGTGCCGGGGTCGCGGTACTTGGGATGGTTTACGACGAGGCCGAGGCGAAGCTATTTATCTGGCAGAACCCGGGCGACGGCGGTCGGCAGATCGCTCTGCTCGATCCCGCCACCGGCGTGGTGACACCAGTGAGCGCCAGCATCGCGCCACCGCTCGGCTCTTCATCCGGCGTGGTCGCTCTGGATGCTTCCGGCAACCGGATCTTCTTCGCCGCCGTGCCGACGGCCGAAACGGACTCGCGCATCTACACGGTCGACACAAATACCGGTGCTGTGATCAGCAATCCGACGGTCGCCGGCAGCGCCACCCAGTTTTTCTCCGGTTTGGAGTTTGCGCCGCCTGGGCCGCCGCCTGTGATCACCGTCGTCATCGATATCAAGCCGGGCAGCTTCCCGAACAGCATCAACGTCGGGAGCTCTGGAGTCATCCCGGTAGCGATCATCACGACGCCGTCGTTTGATGCTGCGTCCGTCGATGTCTCGACCGTTCGCTTCGGCCCCGGAAATGCGATCGAGGCACACGGCCGCGGACATTTGGAGGATGTCGACGGCGATGGCGACCTCGATCTCGTCCTTCATTTCCGAACCGATCTATCAGCGATTCCGTGTGGCGCGACCTCGGCCACGCTGACCGGACAAACCACAGGCGGTCAGGCCATCACCGGGACGGACTCGGTCAGGACGATATGCAAGTGAACCGCGGCTTCAATTGATCACTTTCGGCTCCCGATTTGATCGAGCTGAGGTACGAATAGATCCGCCAGCGGGCGTCAACGTCATGTTGCCCGCTGGCCACATTCTCTGCGCTGAGATCGTGGAAGCGGTTCTCCATCTTCATGAACTCCTCGACGGGGCGCTTGATCGCGCGGGAATCGAGTTGCAGCGCGTTCTCGCCGCGCGCGGCGCGATCGGGATTGAATCGATAGAGCAGCCGCTCCCGACTCGACGATCGACTCTTGATGCTGCAACGCCGTCGCCATGTCGATGCCGTGCGAAATGCAATGGCTGTACGCGATGATCAGCGACGGCCCGTCATACAAAGAACGATAGTCTTGCCGTGACCATCGACTGATGACGCCCGTCATGCCGGGTTGTGATGTGCGTCACTTCCGAGGGGGAGCGCCAGAGTTTGCCTGCCCTTCGTGCGGTTCGACAAACAATCACCACAGAGACACAGAGATCACAGAGAAATCGATTCAACTCTGTGTCCTCAGTGTCTCTGTGGTGCAAAGGGTTTGCAGGCTCAGCGTCCGGAGACGCGAGTCCTCAAAGAAATGCGCGTCGAACACAGAGGCGTGTTCGTGATCACTGCCAGCGGTGACTCTCCGCATCGTCCGCCATGGCCTCACCGCCTATTGTGACCCGCGGGATTCCGCGGTCGGTGATCAACCCGAGGAATCTGCGGAAGACGTGCGGAAATGTCATCGGGTGCGCAAATCAATTCTACTCAGGATCGGCTTCATGCTTCTCGGGCTTTCCAAAAAAAAGCCGCAATTCGGAAGGTCCGGCTACGCCGAAAAGATCGAATACTGGGCCGGAATGTGGGGCACGATCGTCATGGCCCTGACCGGATTGATGATCTGGTACTCTGTCGCGGTCGCGACGTGTATCCCCCGCTGGCGGATCGACGTTGCCACTACGGTTCACTATCACGAGGCAATTCTGGCGACACTCGCCATTCTCCTGTGGCACTTCTACCACGTGATTTTCGACCCGATGTCCATCCGATGAAGTGGGCGTGGTTCGACTGGAAAATGTCCGAAGAGCAGTTCAAGGAAGAGCACCCCAAAGCAGTTGAATCCCCGGAAACGCATACAACTACGAGTGTCGAAGGGAAAGACCAATGACGGAATCGCCCAAACCTTTGCGGCTTTCGCGTAACTTAATCAGTGAAGCAGGTCTCGGCATCGCGGTCGTTGCCCTCGCCAACCTCGGGTTCCTGATCTATCTGGACACTACACGAGCGAATTCGAATCCGTATATGGGGATTCTGACCTGGATTATCGCGCCGATCATTCTCATCTTCGGCATCCTTGTCTATATCGGGGGAATGCTCTTCGAGCGCCGGCGACGACGCCGTCTCGCTCCGGGAGAGGTTCCGCAATACCCGCGTATCGATCTCAATGAGCGCCGTACCCGCGTCATCATCGTTTCCGCGGCGGTCGGACTCATTCTCTTTGTGACGATGTCCGTCATCGGCAGCTACCAGGCCTACCGATATACCGACTCCGACGCCTTTTGCGGCACGGCATGCCACAAGGTCATGACCCCGGAATACACCGCATACCAGGCGTCGCCGCACGCACACGTCGGCTGCGCTGGGTGCCACATCGGACCGGGACCTGGATGGTTCGTACGCTCCAAACTCTCCGGCTCGTATCAGTTGTATTCGGTCATTGCGCACAAATATCCCCGTCCAATTCCCAGCCCGGTCGAGAACCTTCGCCCGGCTCAGGAAACGTGCGAGCAGTGTCATTGGCCGGCGAAGTTCTTTGGCGTGCAATTGAAGGTGTTCGACCATTACGCATACGACGAGACCAACACGCCCAAAGAAGTGCGGATGCTCATCAAGACCGGTGGCGGAAGCCCGTCGGGCGGTCAGACGAGCGGTATCCATTGGCACATGAACATCGCCAATGAGATCACCTACATCGCCACCGACAAGCAGCGGCAGGTCATTCCGTGGGTGCGCGTCAAAGACCGTAATGGAAACGTTACCGAGTACAAGGCGGCCGACTCCAAGCTGACGGATGCGCAGCTCACCACGGCTACGAAACGGCGTATGGATTGCGTCGACTGCCATAACCGTCCCACGCATATATATCGTTCGCCTGACCGCGCCGTCGACACCGCGATGTTCGCCGGGAAGATCGACAGCGCGCTGCCGTTCATCAAGCAGCAGAGTGTCGCTGTGCTGGCCGCGGAATATGAGACGACCGATGCCGCCGTCAATGCCATTGCGAAGGCGATTCCCGCCTATTACCAAAAGACCTATCCCGATATCTACAAAGTGAAACAAGCGCAGGTCGCCGGGGCTACGACCGCCATTCAGGACATTTTCCGAGCCATCCGTTTTCCTGAGATGCGTGTCGACTGGCGTACACACCCCGATAACCTCGGGCACTTCGCGACGATGGGCTGCTTCCGTTGTCACGACGATCAGCACGTCAGCAAGGACGGGAAGAAGATCAGCAAAGACTGTCAGATCTGCCACACGGTCCTGCCTGATGCGACGGCCGGTGCGAGTCCTGTATTCGCGCACCCCGTCGACATCGGCGATCTGCGCGGCGTCAACTGCTCCGACTGCCATACCGGCGGCGGCATGTAGTGAATCACAGGGGCAGACAATGAGTCGAAACAATCTTTCTGAGCGTTGCAGTCGTTCTGATCGCTGCGCCTGCCCGCGTTTGCCGCGCCCGACGGTGGCGCCCTTTACAAGGCGAAGTGCGCGAGCTGTCACGGCGCCGACGGCGGCGGCATGACGCCGATGGGGAAGGCGATGAAGCTGCGCGACCTGCGCTCTGCTGACGTGCAGAAGCTGACGGACGCGGAGCTGACGAGGTGACGGCCGACGGCAAGGGGAAATGCCAGCCTACAAGGCAAGCTCTCCGACGCCGGCATCAGCGCGCTCGTCGCGTATATGCGCACATTGAAATAGACCCCGGAAACGAGGAGCGCAGTCCGAGCGCCGGCGCTCCGTTGCTTTACCATTCCGGCGTGCTCGATCCGCCTGCCGAATCCCTCCCCGACATCGGCGACGATCCACGCTTTCATGCGGCGCTCGCGATGCTCGCGGCACACGACTACTTCGAGGCAAGCGACGAATTCGAGGAGCTTTTCTTCGAGGCTGTCCGCGACGAAATCGAGTTCGCGCGCGTCTTTCTGCAGCTCGCGGCCGGCGGTGTTCACCTCGAGCGCAGGCAGTGGCGTGCCGCTGCGCAGCGTCTCGACGAAGCGGTTCGCGCGATCGCTCGCGTGACCAACGACCGCGGTTACGATCTCGCCCGCATGGCGGACGAGTTGCGGACGGTGATCGCGCAAGTGCGAAACGGATCCGCCTTCGAATGGCCTCGCGTGCTGCGCCGCTGATCGATCGCCCCGTCGAGGCCGGCCTGGCGTTCATCACGCTCGTGTGACAAGCGGGTGCGGCCTCGCTCCGGAAAACCCCGCATCGTGAGCACGTGCCACGATGTCCATGAGACCGACTGGATGACGCGGCGGGAGATCTCGGGGCGACGTACATCGCCGCGGAGCGTCTCAACGATCTGAAGCGGCGTTACGGCAGGATCAGCGACCAGCGCGCGGGCCGTGTCGAAGCGTGCCGGAGCGCGGCGCATCGGTTGGGCGGCGAAACACATGCTGTGTCAGAAGGGACGCTGAACGACAAAGCCGAGCTCCTCGAGCCGGCCGCCCTTCTGCGCAACGCTCGCATCGGAGGTATCCTGCGGCTGCTGTTCGGAAGTTCGTGAATCGCGTGAAGTACGCGTCCCGTGAGGTGCTCTCGAAAAAGGTGGAGACTTACCGCGACGAATCCGCTGGCAGAATGCGAAAGCTCTTTCGTGGCGCCGGACGAATCGCGCGGAAGTGACGTTCGTCGAGAGTCAGGATGTCGAGCGTGTCGTAGCGTACGGCGAGGACAGCGATGGATGCGTCAGCCAATCCGATTCCGAGGGGTCGGTATTTCGTGATGATGTGGCGCGCGGCTTCGACTTCGTCTTCGTCGAAGGTTGCGAGCTCGTAGGCGCCCCGTCCGATCTCGGCGAGGAAGAGAGTCTCCGCATCGACGCCGCCGAACTTCTGGATCAGGTAGTCGGTTTCGGCGAGAACGAACGGCGAGATGATCAGGGGTGGAGTGGCGTTCAGGAGAGCCTCTGCACACTCATCGTGCCAGTTTTGATCACTGAACAGCGCAGCGAGGATCCCGCTTGTGTCGACCAGAATCAACGCCCGAATCTCTCGAGTAGCGCATCGACATTCTCGGCGATGCTCGGATCTCCGAGGCCGCGTTTCATCAATGGAATCCGCGGTGCTGGAGAGGTTGCTGCCGCTGCGGCCGTGCTGATGGCGTCGCGGATCACTTGCGCTTCCGGCCTGCCACTGGTGCGAGCCAGGTTTTCCAGTCGCTTCTTCAGCTCGTCAGGAAGATAGATCGTCGTCTTCTTCATACCATACGTATACCATACGTTGGCGCTGATGGGAAGCCGACACTGATCGCAACCAAACGGTCGCGTCGCCGTTATACCCGGCGCAACACTCCGGAGGAATCATGAGAATGAAACAACGAATCGCACGCCTGCTGGTTGCCCTTGCCGTAGCCGCCATCGGTTTCCACTCGAACGCCTATGCGGTCAAAGGCTACTCGGCGATGTCCGAAACCGAGAACTTCCATTCGGTAACGCGGACCAAAGTATTCACGCATCGGGTTGGAGCGCCCTGGACCGCGGCGCGGCTGAAGGTTGCGGTGCGCGTTGACGCCGGCGGTGCCACGGTGCGCCTGATCGACGCCAAAGGAGCAACACGCTGGGAGAAGGCCTTCAAAAAGGGAGCCGCATCGATCGATCAGACGTTTCCAGGCAACGGGGACTGGCGTGTCGAGCTTCGGCTCCAGGATGCGACGGGCCGCTACGAAATTCACTTGATCGCTGTCTGACGACGCGCGACCTAACCCTTCACTGCCGCGTCAGCTCTACTCCCGTCGCGACGAACGAGACTTCCTCCGCAGTTCCGTCTTCGTTGCGTTTCAGCGTTGCGCCCTCTTCGGCCAGGTGATCTGCTTCGGACTTGGTCAGCGTCTTGATCGTCGTGACACCTTCCGCGCGAGCCTGCATTCCTTTCGCGGTGAGAGGAATGGAGAACTTCTCGTCCTTGAACGTGACGCGCACGCTCTTCTTGCCCGGAGCCGGCGCGAGCTCCATCCAGCAGCCCATGTTGGTGCACGATTTCTGGATCACGCCTTCGACCACGATGGCGTCCTTCGTGTATGCCTTCGGTGACTCGAGAACTGTTTCGAGGGCGACCGGCTTGGAGGAGGACACCGGGGCTCCGCGCTTGACGACTTCGGCGGCGAAGGTCGTCGTAGCGGCAAGCAGGATCACGGCGGCGATTGCTGTGCTTTTCATGGTTTGTGAAGGATATCGCGGCGTCGATTGGGTCCCTGTAAACAAGGGTTAACGGTTTCACACGGAGACGCGCAGGAACGACGAGCGATCAGCGAGAAGCCCGCGGGCCGGCAAGCTCCCACACCGCGATGAATCGCAAACGATTCGGGTAGGGCGGGTCGGGTGGGAACGGGCGCGGTGGCGCGCCGAGGTCGTAGGCGAGGAGGGCGGCTTCTTCGCTGAACCAGGTCGCTTCGATCCCTTCGGAACGCGCTTGCTCCAGCAGCCGCGATGCTGCCGCGGAATCGTTCTGCGACCACGCATCGCGCGCTTTGATCAGTGTCGCAACCGCCGGATTCTCGTCGGCCTCGTTCGGTACCGAGGTGGTGCCAAAGGCAGTGCCAAAGGCAGTGCTGACGCTTTCGCGCGCCGCAAAGAGACGCAACGCCAGATAGTCGGCGGTTCCCGGCTCGGCGAGTCTTGCGGCGAGGCGCATTCGGCGATCGCGGCCGTCCGTGTCGCCGCGACGCGATGCCACGAACGCGCCGAATGCATAGGCTTCGAGCTCATTTTCCGGCATTGCAGCGTCGTGCGCCTTGACTGCGGCAAGATCGAGCGCGGAGGCGGCACCGCCGAGGTCGTTCGCGCCGATGCGGGCGACTCCGGCGAGGATGCGCGACTCGATCGCGACAGGGCCAAGGTTACTGATCGTGGCGCTCTCCGCGGCAGCATCGAACAATCGTGCTGCTTCGGACGCGCGTCCACTGCTCCAGGCGATACGGCCGCGCGTGTATGCGAGCAACGCCGGCTTGCCGGCCAGTTTGCTTCGCTGCAGGTCGCGGCTCGCTCCGGCTGCATCGCCCAGCGAGGCGCGGTCGGCGAGCACGATCGCGAGACGGCGGTCGTCGGGAGCGCCGACATCGATCCGCTGCAGTTGTGCGAGTGCGGCCGGCAGCTCGCGCCGGGCGAGATGCAAATGCGCCAGCGCCAAACGCAGGCGCCACGCTTTCGGCCGCAACTCCAGTAGCGACGACGACAGCGCCATCTCCGTGCCCGTGCTGTTTCCCGGCAGCAGATAGCGGCAGAGCAGTGCCTCGTAGGTTGATGTCGAGCTGGCGATGCGCCTCGTCGCTTCGGCGGACCAGCGCGCGCCTTCCTTCCGGTCGCCGCTGTAGTAGGTGAACGAAGCGAGAAACGCGGCGGGAAGAGGTGGCGCTCCATTGCGCCGCGCAGCTTCGGCCAGCAGTTGCATCGCCTCGGAGCGATCGCCAGCACTATCCGCGTGGAGCGCGAGAGCGAGCAGACGCCGCGTTTCGCTGTCTCCTGTGACGTCGGCGCCTCGCAGGTCGTAGCCGTCATCGATGACCTCGGCCTGACGGCCGATCAACCAGAATGCGATGGCGGCGGCCGCAATCAAGACGATCCCGGAACCGGCGGTCCACAACAGTTTTCGCGGCGACTTTTTCGGTTCGCTGCGCCTGCTGACAACCGAATGACTTCGATTGCGAAGCGCGGCAGCGACGGCAGCGCCATTCGGGAAGCGTTCGCGCGGATCTTTCTCCAGACATTGTTCGACGATGTCTCGCATGCCGGCCGGAAGATGCTTCGCGGCGTCGCGATCGAAAGGAGCATCGCGAAGCACCGAGGCGATGATCTCCATGTTGCTGTCGCGCTTGAACGGACGCTGCCCCTGCAGCATCTCGTACAGAACGCAGCCAAACGAAAAGATGTCGGTCGCGGTGGTGAGTGGCCTGCCGGCAAGCTGCTCGGGCGACGTGTAGCCGATCGTTCCCATCAGGACGCCGGGCTCGGTCAACGCGGCTGTCTGGATCGCGGTGTCGATGCCTGCGTAGGTCTGCTGCATGCTGGCCAGACCGAAGTCGAGGATCTTCACGCCGCCAGCGCTCGTCAGAAAGACGTTTTCCGGCTTCAGGTCCCTGTGGATGATGCCTTTCGCGTGCGCGGCGGCGAGGCCATCGGCGATGGCGTTCGCGATCCTCAGAATCTCGTTTTCCGGCAGCCGCGATGCGGACAGGCGCCCGCGAAGCGTCTCTCCTTCGAGCAACTCCGTGACGACGTAGTGCGTTTGCCCTTCGCTGCCGACATCGAACAGGGCGACGATATTGGGATGCGAGAGTGCCGCGACGGCGCGGGCTTCGCGCTGAAAGCGGGCCAGTGACGCCGGATCGTCAGCGAGGTGGGTAGCGAGAACTTTGACGGCGACATCGCGGCCGAGGCGCGTGTCGGAGGCGCGGTAGACCTCGCCCATGCCTCCGTGGCCGATCAACTCGCCGATCTCGTAGGGTCCGAGCCGCGTACCGCCCGGAAGTGTCATGCGAGGAGTATGGACGAGATCGGGGATCGGAGGATGCGGCGATCAGAATCGCCCGGTCAATTTTCGGCGACGGGTGGCAGGTTCTTGCGCAAGCGAGAAACGCTCGACGAACTCCAGCGCTCCTTTCTCCCATTCCCTCTCACTCTCCTCTCCCGCTCTTCTCCTCCCCAACCGCCGGTCTCGAACATCGAGCGCCTTCTCCCACACGCTTTTCAGTGGGGGAGAAGGTGCCGAAGGCGGATGAGGGGGCGCTTGAAATGATTCGTATGCGGGCAACAATTCGAGAAGCATGCGCACAAACTGCCCCGCTTTGGCCGCAGTTCGCACCGGTTGCGAGCCCCCCACAACCGGCGTAGCCACCGTCTCCCCCCCCAAGAAGCGCGGGGGGAGAAGGCGCACGATTTGGGAGTTGGGGCGTAATAGCTGAAGGGTTTAGAACGAGGTGACGAGTTAGCCGCCCGTGTTGCCGCCCGCATTGCGTTTGGGAACTGCGGGTCCCGCGTCGCTCCACGCCTTCAGCGTTGCTTTGTCGGCATCGGTGAGTTTTGCGTCCGGGTGGAGCGGCTTGTAAAACCAGAGGGGCATGCCGCCCGATGCGACTTCGTCCCAGACTCCCTTGCGGCGCTTGTTCTGCCGATCTTCCGGCATCTGCTGCCAGGCGCTGAAGTTCATCGTCCGCCGTCCCTGAGTCACGTCGCGATAGAGCAGCCAGGAAACAGGCGCGATGCGGCTGTACCACGGCCAGACGGTCTCGTTGGAATGGCAGTCGTAGCAGCTCTTCCGCAGCACCGATTTCACTTCCGGAGGCGCCGCGATCTCGCCGGTCACGGGCGGGTTGGTTTTCGCAACCGGAATGAGCTGAATGAATACGAATGCTGCCAGCAGACCGAGGAGAACCTTGTTCCGCGTCTTCATGCGGGAAGAGTAATGCCTCTCGCGTGCCGGTGACTCAGAGATCAGAGACTAGAGATAGTTAGAGATCAGAGATAGCCGATGAGGCGCCAGATAGCCCCTGATCTCTCGTCTCTGATCTCTCGTCTCTGATCTTCATTATTTCGGAGGCTTCACTGGCTGCGGCGCGGCTGCCGGCGGCGTGGTCAGGCCTTCCTGCACATAGCCCGGCGGGGCGGGATTGAAGGCCATACTTTGGCGAGAGTGATCGTTCGGATAGGCCTTGATCAGGGCGATGTCGATCAGGTTGCTGTCGAGGATGCGGGGGTTTACGCGCACGTCGAGCAGAGCGCGATTGATCGCGAACGCTTTTGCGTAATAGTCGACCGCGGCGCTTTGATGGTTGCTTTTCTCTTCCATCAGGCCCAGCTGGAAAAGGGCTGCCGAGTGGCCGGGCTTGTAGTGGATGGTCCGCGAGAACGCGTGGTGCGCGCCGATGAGATCACCGCGGGACATGCGGACCAGCCCGAGGTTGTACCAGCCGGGGTAGAAACGCGAGTCGGAGTTGACGGCGCGTTCGAACTCGGTCTCGGCGTCCTTCGGAAAACCCTTCTGGATCAGGAGCTGCCCGAGGGTGTTGTGGAGTGTGGCCGAGCGCGGATTGGCCCGCAGGTCGTTGATCGTGCGCGTGATCTCGGCGTCGACCCATGCTCCGGTGTTGAGGTATTTCGCGTAGAAAGGATTGGCGTACGGATTCGTGTCGTGATGCTTCGTGGTGGTGGAACAGGCGGCCAAGGCCACCGCTGCGGCAAGAAGTAGGAGTCGTTTCATCATCATTCCTGGATTGGTTTCGCTTTCAGTTTGACTTTGCCGTCGACGACGTCCACACGAAAGGCGACGGCGGCGACATGATATTTCGCGCGAACGAGTTCGCTTTGTTTCTGAACCATGGTTTTCAGTTGCTCCATTGTGATGTTCGGTAACCGTCCGAGTTTGAGTTGCTCCTTCTCGATTTCGCCGAAGAGCCGTTGGATCTCCTCGCCGTTCGAGCCCGGCGCTACCGTTACATACGGATCAGCCTTTGCCGAAGTTACGCGAGGTGCGGGCGGAGGGGTGGGTTCCCTCAGGGCGGCGGCACGGCGCCGGAAGTCGATCGGCCCTTCTTCCCGCTCGCGCATCTTCCGGCCCCACAACTCGCGCAATTGGTTGTAGCGGGTCAGCAGTTGCGAGTAGCGGAAGCGGCGCGTGTTGTCGCGCATCTTCTGCTTTCCCAACTCGTAGATGTACACCTCGAGCAACCGGCGCTCGTGCATCGGCGGGAGCTTCTGGATGCCGGAAAAGAACTGGTCGTACTTGTTCTTGATCTTCCGGATGTCCTCTTCGAGCTTGTCGAGCTCGTCGTCCTGTTTGATCATTTCGTGGGGGGCGGTTCTCGGGGGTCGGGTGTCGGAGCAAGACCAAGAGTTTTCGCCGGCTCAGCTCCGACCCCCGGCTCCCGACAAACGATACCCGCAAACTACAATACGCGCTCCATGCCCAAAGCGACGGCTGATTCAGGAGATTCCTCACTGCGGCGTATCCCGTCCGTCGAGCGGATTCTCTCCAGCGAGTCGTTGCGGGACATGGTCGCGCAATTCGGCCGCGAGCGGGTGAAGGACGCCGTCTGTCTTCACCTGGAGACCATTCGCCGCGACCGGGTCCTGTTCGAGGAGGGCGCAGCCGCCAGCGACGTTCGCGCACGGCTTGACGTCGCCACAGAATCGACGCTGCGGCCGGTGATCAACGGCACCGGCATCATCATCCACACGAACCTCGGCCGCTCGCCGATCGATCCCGCGCTCTGGTCGCGTGCGGCCGCGGTCACCACCAACTACTCGAATCTCGAGTTCGACCTTGAGGAAGGCTCCCGCGGACAGCGCGACGAGCACTTGACGGAGTTGTGCCGCACGCTGTTCGGCTGCGAATCGGCAGTGCTGGCGAACAACAACGCCGCCGGCACGCTGCTCCTCCTCGCCGCCGTAGCCACGGGAAGGGAAGTGATCGTTTCGCGCGGCGAGCTGGTCGAGATCGGCGGCTCGTTCCGTGTTCCCGACGTCATTCAGCAGGGCGGCGCACGGTTGCGGGAAGTGGGAACGACCAACCGAACGCACGCCGCCGATTTCGACGAAGCGGCCTCCGATGCCTCGGCAGCGATCCTGCGGGTCCATCGATCGAATTTCGAGATCGTCGGCTTCACGGAGACGCCGTCAATCGATCAACTCGTGGCCGTCGCACGCGACCACCGGCTACCGCTTCTTTACGACGAAGGGAGCGGGCGCGTCGTCGATCTCTCGCCTTACGGGTTTTCGCGGCAGCCGACCATTCGCGAGCTCTTCGCCAGCGGCGTCGACGCCATCACCTGCTCGACGGACAAACTCATCGGCGCAACGCAGGGCGGTCTAATCCTGGGGCGCGAAGACATCATCCGGCGCTGCCGCAAGCATCCACTCATGCGTGCGCTGCGGGCGGGGAAGGAATCGTACGCCGTCATCGCCGAGACCTTGCGTGCGTTTGCCACGGCCCGGTACGAAATGGAGATTCCGATCTACCGGATGCTGGCAACGCCACTCGACGCGCTGCGAGCGCACGCCGACGAGATGGTGCGAGGGACGAAGAGCCGGGTGATCGAGAGCCAATGCGCTCTGGGCGGCGGCACCACGCCAACGGAGACGATCCGCTCGATCGCGATCGAAGTGGGCGGCGATGCCAGCGCACTCGCCGCGCGCTTTCTCCGGCATTCCACTCCAATCGCAGGCCGCATCGTAGACGCCCGCTTCACGATCGAAGTGCGGACTCTGGGAGATCGGGAGCGCCAGGTCGTGGCCGGAGCCATCCGCGACTAACGGACGCGCCCGCTCACCTTCGTCGTTTTGCGCATGCACTCCGTAACTGCACCTTGCTGCAAATGATCGACAGGTGTAATTTTATCGAGATCGCAGCAACGATCGAGGCCGTGATCACGCTCCTCCCTGGCATCGATGGCCGGGCTGGCCGGTGTCAAAGGATTTTCCGGCCGCGCGACGCACATTCGTCGCGCGGCCGCGGGGCCGGGTTCGAGACTCCGTCAGGTCGATGCGGCGACGCTGGTCGAATCCGGGCTGACGCTGCCGCGAGCCAGCATCGCCTCGATCTGCGACCGCGATTGCTCGCTGAGCGCGTCTTTGGCGCGAACGCCGGCACCCGCGGTCTCGATCTCTGTGCCCACACGCACCGTGACGACGCCCGGTGTGATCCTCTTCGCGCCGACGCGGAACACTTCGTACGTGCCGTCGATCGCAACCGGCAGGATCGGCAGCTCCGAACGGATCGCCAGCAGGAACGCACCGCGCTGAAACGGTCTCATCGACACTTCGCGTGAGCGCCCTTCTTCCGGGAAGATGACGATCGTGTTGCCGCGCCGGATCCGCTCGACAGCCAGATCGAATGACTTGACCGCGGTGCGCCGGTTTTGTCGATCGATCGGGATGAACCCGGCACGGCCGATGGCCCACCCGAAGATCGGAATGCTGAACAAGCTCTTCTTGGCCATGAACCGGATCGGCTGCGGGATCGCCGCGAAGATGCATGGGATATCGAAGTAGGAGTGATGGTTGGCGATGAGGATGTAGCGTTTACCGCGATCGATGCGCTCCGTTCCTTCGCTGCGCAGTTCGATCCCCGCTCCCCAAACGCACGCCCGCGCCCACCAACGGATGATGGGCTCGATCAACGGCGACGCCGACGACAGCATGGCGATGATCAGCACCGCGGTGGCCAGCGGAATCGTCACGGCGACGGCAACGATCACAGTCCATATCGTTCGAAGCATTCGCCGCGCATCTTATAGTGGAGTGCGGTCGTCTCGACCGCGGGCACTCGGGCGTCCCCGCCCGAGTGCTGTCAGGGCGGAGGCCGAAACTCGTCTACATTCCGCCGCGCAAACTCCAGTGATCCCTAATCGTTCTGCCCCGGATACTGGCTGAGCTCTTTAATGAACACATGGCGCAGGTAGCCATTCGGCGACTCGAAATAGAGAGTGCCTCGCACAGTGACCGGCTCGTTTTCCCGCGGGCCGGCGCCGTAGGCGTACGCCTTGGCCCAGAACTCGATGGTGGCGGTCTGGTGCGGATCGATCGCTTTGCGAAAGTAATACGAGCGATGCTGGAGATCGAGCGTGTACGCCCCGCCCGGGGGATTCACCGTCACGATCTCGACTCTGGCGAGCGTGATTTGCACGTCGGCGCGGTTGCCGATATCGAGGCGATATTTAACCTCCAGCGGTCCCTCATCGGAGCTCTGGTCCCGTGGCCCGACGATCTGACGGATCTCGAAATCGGGATCGGGGATGTTGGCCTTCTGTTGCGGGGTAGCCGGTGCCGAGGATGAACAGGCTGCGAGAACGAGCGCGGCGGCGATGAGGAGGTTTCTCATCCTCCGATTCTAGAGCAAGAAGTGAACCGGGCCCGGACTTCAAGGATTACGAGGTTCCGAAGCAGTGTGGAGCAACTCCTGCCGGAGGTGCTAACGTAACGAATTCACCCTTGGGAGACTCGATTGTCGGACGTGATTCCGGTCACTAAACAGTCTGGTGCGCAGTCTGCGCACGAGATGCTCGATCACCGCCTCGCGTTCGAGAGGCTGATCTCCGGCATCTCCACGAACTTCATCAACGTCGACGCCGCTGACGTCGAACGGGAGATCACCGCCGCTCTGGAGAGCGTCGGCCGTTTCGTGGGTGCCGACCGCGCGTACATCTACATGTTCAGCGACGATGGGGCGTGGGCGGTTCTCGCGCATGAATGGAATGCCGATCCATCCGTGACCCGTGGCCTCGGCGAGAAAGTTCCCTTCGCAGCATTCCCCTGGACTTCCGGGCAATTGAACGATCGCCGCCAACTGACGATCTCGATCGACGATCTGCCGGGAGAAGCGGCCGCCGAACGGGAAGCCTACGAGAGGGCCGGCAACCGCTCCGTCGCCTTCGTGCCGATGATGTACCACCACGCCTTTCTCGGCGCGCTTGGAGTCGCTTCCGCGGAGCGGCGGCGGTGGAGCGACGACGCCATCTCGCTGCTGCGAATCATCGGCGAGATTTTCGTCAGCGCCATCCAGCGTCACCGGACGGAGGCGGCACTTCGCGCCAGTGAGCAGCAGCACCGTCTTCTCTTCGAGCGCAACCTGGCCGGCGTTTATCGCACTACGATCGACGGCCGCATATTGGAATGCAACGAAGCCATGGCCCGCATTCTCGGCTTCTCTTCTCGTGAGGAGTTGATGCAGCGCTCCGCGAGGGACCTCTATCAGGATCCGTCGCACCGCGACGACTACATCGCCGTCCTTCGCCGGGAACGGATGATGACCAGCAACGAAATCTCCCTGCGGCGGAAAGACGGCCGCCCGTGCTGGCTCATCGAAAGCGTTCACCTGCTCGAAGGCGATCCCGAGATTCTGGAAGGAACCGTCATCGACATCACCGACCGCAAGCTGGCTGAGAACGCGCTGCGGGAAAGCGAGGAGCGCTACCGCCTGCTCGTCGAGCGGATGCGCGAAGGACTCACCAAGACGGACAACGACGGCGTCCTGCAGTTCGTCAACGACCGTTTTTGCGAGATGGTCGGCTACTCGCGCGAAGAGCTCGTCGGCACGAAGGCTGATCTGTTGCTCGCCTATCCCGAAGACGTGGCCTTGTTGCACGAGAAGACGCGGCTGCGAATACGCCACGTCGCCGATCAGTATGAGCTACGCATTCGACGCAAGGATGGGACGGTGATCTGGCTGGAGATCGGCGGCTCGCCTGTAGTCGACGCCGTGGGCGACGTAATCGGATCGATCGGCGTGCACAACGACATCACCGAACGGCGCATGGCCGCGGAAGCGCTGCGGAATAGCGAGGCGCGCTACCGGCTGATGGCCGAGAATTCGACCGACATGATCTCGCGGACTTCGAGCCGGGGAATCATTCTCTACGCATCGGACGCATCGCGCCGCCTGCTCGGATACGAGCCCTCCGATCTCGTCGGACACTCGTTTTACGACTTCATCTTCCCGCCGGACCGCGAAGAAGTCCGCCACCTCTCGGCACTGATCAACGAGGCGGGTCCGACGACATTTGCCTATCGCGTCGAGAAAAAGGACGGCTCGCTGGTCTGGTTCGAGACCACGAGCCGCATCATCCTCGACGTCGTTTCGGGCGAGATCCGCGAAGTCGTCGGCGTCTCCCGCGATATCACCGAGCGGAAAACGGTCGAAGAGCACATCGAGTATCAGGCCTATCACGATGCCCTGACCGGCCTGCCCAACCGGCGGCTTTTTCGCGACCGCCTCACCGTCGCGCTGGCCCACGCCCGCCGCCTGAAACATCCGCTCGCGGTGATGTTTCTCGATCTCGATCGCTTCAAGGTGGTCAACGACACGCTCGGGCATTCGGTCGGCGACGAGTTTCTGAAAGCCGTGGCGACGCGCCTGCAGGCCGCCCTCCGCGAAGAGGATTCGGTGGCGCGGATGGGAGGCGATGAGTTCACCGTCCTTCTCGCGGATCTCAAGACCAGCAACGATGCTGCGAAGATCGCGCAGAAGGTGCTCGAAACGGTCGCGCAGCCGCTCGCCATCGAGGGAACCGAGCTCTTTCTCACGACCAGCATCGGCATCGCGCTCTTTCCCAGCGACGGCGACACGGCCGAAACGCTTCTAGCGAATGCCGACCACGCCATGTACCGCGCCAAGGACGCCGGCCGGAATTCCTACCAGATGTTCACTCCGGCCATGAACAGCCGGGCGCTGGAGCGGCTGTCTCTGGAGAGCGATCTGCGTCACGCGCTCGGACGCGGCGAGCTGGAGTTGTACTACCAGCCGCAGATCAACATTGGCACCGGCCGGATTACCGGCGTCGAAGCGCTCATTCGCTGGAACCGGCCGGGTTTCGGAGTCGTGGGGCCGAAGGAGTTCATTCCAGTCGCCGAGGAGACGCGGCTGATCGTGCCGATCGGGGAGTGGGTGCTGAACGAAGCCTGCCGCCAGGCCAAGGCGTGGGAGCAGGGCCGGCAATCCTCGTTTCGCATGGCCGTCAATCTCTCTCCCCGGCAGTTCCAGCACTCCGATCTCCCGCAACTGATCGCCGCGGCACTCGAGCTTTCCGGTCTGGCGCCGAGTAGCCTCGAGCTCGAGATCACGGAGAGCCTGGCGATGCAGAACACGGCCCGAACGATTGCAACGCTGCATCGTTTGCGGGAGATGGGTGTGCAGATTGCCATCGACGATTTCGGCACCGGCCACTCCTCGCTCAATTACCTGCGAAGCTTCCCGATCGACAGCGTGAAGATCGATCAGGAGTTCGTGCAGGAGATCGAGGCGAGCGCCGCCGACCGCGCCATCGTTTCCGCCGTCATCGGCATGGCTCGCGGGCTCCGCCTTCGCGTGACGGCCGAGGGGGTTGAGACCGAGCGCCAGCTCAATTTCCTGCGCGAACAGGGATGCGAAGACGTGCAGGGATTCCTTTTCGGCGAGCCGGTGCCTGCGAGCGCACTGAGGCCGGGACAGAGCTGATGATCGGCCCTCATGGGGTCGTGAGTTTCCAGATTCGCCCGAAAGAGGTTCCAACTTGCGGGGGAACCTTTCGCGACTGCGCGCCCGGGGCGACATCCGCAGCGCCTTCGGAGGCATCGCGATCTCGAACCCCCCATATCGATCTGAGATTTGGAGGGGGTCGTTTTGAGATCAAGGGGGGTCGTTTTAAGAATCGGAGGGGTCGTTTTAAGAATCAGGGGGGTCGTTTTAAGAAT